>OJQZ01000276.1_pt1 | contig 48161 bp, 58 predicted proteins | sample 1599071 | NCBI WGS metagenome assembly OJQZ01 (sample SAMN03922525, study PRJEB24848) | human gut metagenome | isolation source: stool sample | host: Homo sapiens | place: Germany | collected 2010-05
TTTTCTAACTATGAGGAGTACTGTACTTGTGAAAATACTAAAACTCAGCGAAACACATATATTATAGACTCCTATTACTATTAAAAAAGTTGAGAATAAAGATATAGCAATAGAAGTAACGCATGATACTATTTTATAAATTGTTCTCTCTTTGCCATTTAATAGTTTGTTTTCTGTATCTAAAGGTGATAAAAAGCAAAGAATTAATACGCATACAAGTTCAGAAAAAAACAATGAGTAATAAATTGAAAGATAATTAATTATCAAAATCCATTTTATTATACATAACATCAAAACAATTGTTATAATAGAAATAATATAACATCTTGTTGGCGTTTTAGCATGGTAGCCGCCTGCAAACTTACGAATAACTATAAAAGACAAGTAAAACACTAAACTTTCAGTCAATAGATTGACAACCAATCCTAAGACTATGACTGTCGCTATATGAAATGCTGAAGACAAAAGTATGTATATGGCATATTCATATAACTCATAATTATCTGTATGCTTTTCATCTTCGCATAAGATACGGGCGACTTTGCTTGAAATCAATTTGATCATTTGATGTTTTTAAACTTTTCAAAACCCTTAGGCGTTTTAGGCTGATAGATTATAAAACAACCGGAAGAATTTGCATTAGCTTTTAATGTAGCAAACAATCCTTTTTTTACTCCGTCTTTAATTTTAGTTGATAATAATTTTTCGTTTTTCATTGTAATCAACCTCCTTATTATAAATTTATCAAAAAAATGCTTGTAAATGTTGAATTTTACAAAAATGGTAATAAATTCGACAAAAAATGCACTTTTAATCTATTATAGCCCTTCATCTTACAACTATATAAAAACTTTTAAATATTATAATCATATAAGAATATTATCTTTTTTAAATTTATTAACAATATTGCCGATGATTGATAACATTTTATTGGTTGATATTAATGTATGTAGACTACAAAAATAGGAATTTGTATAGCACAACATAGAAAAGAAATAAAAATGGAAAAAAATGCTTTAGCCAAAAAAACATGTTTTTCAAATTATCACATATCAAATATTGAAAACGGTTACTCTGTACTAGGTATTGAAACATTTGCTAAAATCTGCAATGCATTAAATATCACACCTGACTATCTCTTATTAAGTACTTTAAAAAGTAATAACATTCCTCAAAATATTGTTAACAAATTAAATCATTGAATCTAATATCAAAAATAATATATAGAGTTTTAACTGAACAGGAATAAAACAGATGACAAATTCTTTTTTTTGAGTTATAATCCTAATTAAGGAGGTATAGCTCTATGAATGTACTGATATGTGATGATGATTTGAAAATCGTTCAGCAAATCAAAAAATTTCTCCTTAAATTATCAAAACAGTCAACCTATAATTTTGATATTACCTGCTTTTCAAATGGGGATTCTATATTGGATAAACAAATTAAAACTGATTTTGCGTTTATTGATATAGAAATGCCCGGTGTTAATGGACTTTCTGTTACAAAACATCTTCAAACACTAAATCCGAATATTATTGTCTTTATAGTTACATCTTTTCAAGGATATCTTGATGATGCAATGGATTTAAAGGTTTTTAGATTTTTATCTAAACCCATTGACGAAAATAGATTTTTTAGGAGCATGGAGATTGCTTTAAATCTGTATAAACAAAGCACAGAAAAAATTGTCTTAGACTATTTTGATGAATGTCACAATATATTTACAATTGACATCTTGTATTTAACTATAGAAAATCGCAAAACTAAACTAGTTACAAAAACGCAAGAGTTCATTTCAAATAAAAAGTTTGATTATTGGAAAAAGCAGTTATCCAAATACGAATATTTTGCCCAATCACACTATAGTTACATAGTTAATTTAAAGAATGTAACAGACTTTAATAAAAATGAAATCACATTATCATTTAATTCTAAAAAAGCAACAGTACCTATATCCCGTAGTTTCTATGCATCATTCAAAAAAGCTTTTTATGAATATATGGGAGGTACAACATGATTTCTAATATCTGTTACGCTATAGTCTTTCTGATTGAGTCACTCATATCTTTTTATTATTTTGATTTTAAATTTAAACGAAGAATATCAATAAAATTTATTCCTATATCAATACTTTTATCCGGTTTAGTCCTATATATTATAAACCTTATCGAAATTCCGCTGATAAATGCTGTTTGTTTTTATGTTTGCAATTTTATTATCTTAAGAATTTGCTATAATTCAAGCATAAAATCCGGTATATTTGCTAATTTTGTCTTGTTGTTTTTAATGATTATCACAGAATTAATTGTTATTTTACCATTTTCTGTTGTATCTCGTTTTAGTCTTTTTGAAAGCCGGTCTGACGCATTTATCCTCATTATTCAGGCAATTATGAGTAAATTGCTTTATTTTATTTTTATATGGGGTGTTCTAAAATTTTCTGAAAAAGAGTCTAAAAGTACGGATTCTAAATTTTCAATATTACTTTGTTTTTTGCCCATTGCCTCAATAATCTTGATGTGTACAAATGTATATCTTTGTACATTCTACTCCGTAAACAACAACTTTAAAATTGCTATAATTATAGGTAACATTCTCATACTATTGTCAAACATAATAGTTTTTTACCTCCATGAAACAACGATAAAAATAAATAGGAAATACACTCAAATACTTTTAGATTATCAGCAGGAAAAAAATACAATAGATTACTATGATTTGTTACGAGAACAAAACGAAAACTCAAAGATATTAATTCATGATATAACAAAACATTTAAAGATAATTCAGCAATTATCAGAAAACAAAGATTCAAATATAGCTCAATATATTTCTGAAATTGTTAATGATTTTAGTATTATGAATCCAATTGACTACTGCAATAACCCTACAGTCAATTTAATTACTCATAGGTATTATGAGATATGCAAGAAAAATAACATCAACTTTACAATCAGTATAAAAAACGCAAATATTGATTTTATTAAAGAACATGATATAACTGCCTTACTTGACAACCTTTTAGAAAATGCAGTTGAGTCAGCGTTAATGACAAATGAAAAATTTATTGATTTTTCTATTAGCACAAGAAATTCAAACTTTGTAATCATAAAAATTTCAAATTCGTGTTATAGAAAACCTAAATATATAAATAATATTTTAGTTTCATCAAAAAGCACCCCCGGAATGCACGGAATTGGCACTAGAAGTATTAAACGAGTAGTTGCAAAATACAATGGAAATTTAGAAATGAAATTTGATAGCAATACAAATACATTCACTTCTACTATTGGAATAAACTCTAATATACAAAATAGCAATCAAACATAATCTCTTATATTTACATATATTATTATTCGTTATTTACTTATTGAAACATTGTTACCGCCCTTGTTCACGGTAACACTGTTCAGTTACGATTTATCTAGGCTTTTTCGAGTTTTATAATAATCATGTAAGTGCTTAAGTATCGCTCTTTAGAAATAAATTATATTTTCTTAGACTTATATAATCTATCTGCATTGATACTATTGTCTGTTTCAACAATTATTTATGTAATTTTGATGTTAAAAATCAAATTATAGTATCAGGAAAAGGAATATCTAATGAAATGTTTTAAAAATCGCTATAACAATTTATCATATATAATTTTCACAATACTATCTTTGTTTTCAATAAGTCTGATTTTTAACAATAATGTATGGTTTGATGAAGCTTATACACTGTCGCTAATTCAGCACAATTATTCCGAAGTAATTGAAATATTAAAATCGGATATGCATCCTCCGCTATACTTTATATCTCTGAAATTCTTCTGTGAGATTTTCGGTTATTCGATTTTAGTAACTAAAATTTTTTCGGTACTCGGTTACATTGCAACGCTTTTGCTTGGCTGTACCGTGGTTAAGAAGCATTTCGGTTCGGATACATCAATGGTATATATGCTTACTATAGGGGCAATTCCTATGTCGCTTTATTTCAGCGTTCAGCAGAGATCGTATCAATGGTCCATATTTTTTGTTACACTTTGCTTTACGGAAGCTTTGCTGTTTCTTGAAAATCACGGGACGCGGCATTGCGTTATATTTGTTATCACCGCTTTGTTTGCCGCGTACAACCACATTTACGCTTTGCTTGCGGTCGGCGTGATTTTCATTTTCGTGAATATCTATGCTTTTGTAAAAGACGGAAAGCTGATAAAAGCAATCATAATATCTGATATAGCTATGACGGTGGGATATTCTCCGTGGATTATCCCGCTGTTATATCAAACCGAGGCGGCTGCCGGTAGCTTTTGGCTAAAAGGAGTAGAACCGCTTTCGGTGGTTGTGTTTGCATCGGGAATTGTTATTTCGACGCTGATACTCGCCAAAAAGGAAAACCGCAGGTTATCTGTAATATTTGCGATAACCTGCGTATTAAGCGTTCAGGCGATAGGTCTGCTTGTGACAATTTTCATTCGCCCCTTTTACATAGCGAGGTACAGCGTTGTTATATCGGGAATTTTCGCGCTGCTTGTCGCTTTCGGCACACAACATATAAAAGAAAAAGTTAAAAATATTATTTGCGTATTGCTTTGCTCACTTAACGTAGCCTGTCTTATCGGCACGGGAATATTTGAATACAACCCGTCAATGAATAATTTTTTCAACCGCTTTGATGAAATAGCTTCTTCAACAGATACATTTTTATATTGCGACAGCTCATTCGGAATTTTGTCATATTATTATCCCGAAAACACGCATATCTGCACCTACAGTGAGCCTTGGTTTGTGGCATTTGATAATATAGAATGCATAAATAAAAACGAACTTTCCAATAAAATTCCGCCCAACGATACCGTTTGGTTTGTAAAGAATGAATTAACTAAAACACCCGAATATATACAAAGTAATTTTGATTTAGAGTTGGTTGATTCATTCAAATGTGATTTTAATACCTTTAATGTATATTTGGCTAAAAAATAATATGTATTATATGTTCTTACCATCATACTTTTATAATGTTTTATTTTTTATTCTATATAGCAAACTGCTCTTACCACCCTGTTCACGATAACGCTGTTCGGTTTCGATTAATCCGGCTTTTTTCAAATCTTTAATAGCTCTGCGGACGGTAGCAGGCGACAGCTTTATGTCGCCTGCTATTTTGTTTACTGAGGGCCAGCATTCGCCATTTTTGTTTGCTCGGTCGAGGAGGTAGGTATATACGGCTACGGCTCTGTGAGGTAAGTCCATTTGATACAGAAAAGTTAATCTACTCATTGCTGTTATCCCCCTGTGGTGGTCGCTCGGTTCTGACGACTACTTTTCCCTGCTTATTTTTGTTCTGTTCAACGCTTGAATTTTCGGGTTCTTTTGTTGGCTCATCTTGCTGTGCTGATGTTGGTTCATCCGCATCAACAATATCTTCACACTCAGTCTGTTCTGCATTTGGCGAGGTTTTAAGATTTTCATTTTTCTTCTTTTTTTCACCGCTTGCTTCATCAAAATCCGAGTTGGTAACAGGCTGTTCAAAGTATTGAGAACAGTATGTCTGAATTATGTTATTGAACAACTCCGAACGGTTTGCGTAATGAACTTCACGATTGCCATTTTCCTGAAATTCTTTCAGAATTGTCCAGCCATTGTGCTCTGCGAATTCTCTGCACGAGGTTTTCTGCATTGGAATATCATCTTTATCAACCTGACCTTTGGTTGATACTCTGTACAAGCAATATACTCTTTTCATTTTATCACCCTTTCGTACGATTTTTGCAAACCAACAATACTACATAATTCCTATAATATCCAGCGAAATCCAAAAAATAAATTGAAATAAATTCAGCATCCAATCTGAGTTTTCATTCTGTTCTCAAATGTATCCAAAAGATTTTCAAGAACATTTCTTTCGACCTGTAAATTTCTGTTTTTGGAAAAGCAGATAGTAACCTTGCAGTCGTTTATAACAGATTCTATTCTGTGTTCTGAATCAATGTTATTTTCATTTATATAGTTTTCGTTCAAATTATCACCTGTTCCTTATTTTTTGTTTTTCTTATTTTTATAATCTTTCATCTGCTCATCAGCTTTTGCCGCTGCATTGCACAGGCACATAACGCAAACGCCGATAAAAGCACCGACAAAAAGACCAATCATAAATCCTAACATTTTAACACCTTCTTTCAGTAATTTTCTTCTAAATACCCCGACAGCAGAAAACAAAAAATCTTCTGCTGTCGGGATAAAATCAATCGTTTTGGATAGTTCTAATTTTCACGCTATCCTATTGTCGCTATTTATCCTCGATGCCCTGCGACAAGGAACACATCAGACGGCATTGCATTATAGCCTCATTGGAATTTCACCACCGTGGGGATCTCCCACAGCCGCCATCTTTGGTTGCGACGGTTCTATCACGCTCGACTTTTGACTTAACGGAAGTATCATTATCCCATCTGCCTGTCATCGCCGTCATTGAATTTGCCTTTCAATGTCTGAGTCCTGAAGATATATAAAATATGTTCGCTCATGTGGCTTGTCCGTTCCGAACAGCAGAAGGAAAGTATCTGATGTGCTGATATTCAATTTTCAAAGAGCAAGACCTGTTCTCTGAAAAAAGAAAACAGGCGAAAGAATTTTTATCCCTTCACCTGTTTCCTCACTTAAAAGCTAAAACACACCCCTAATTTATAAATTTTTTAAAATATTTTTGATTTTTTCTACTGCACGATACACCGATCTTTGCACACATTGATAAGTACAGCCTTCTTCAAGTGCTATTTTATCAAAAGTTTTTTCTTCAAAATAGTACTTTTTCAATCTGCGTTTTTGCACATCGGGCAATTTGCTTATTGCCATATGCAAATTTTCCATAACCAAAACATCTTCAAAATGTTCTTCTAACGATTGACTAACAGCAACATTCTTTTTATTAAGTGTCTTTTCATACACTTCAGAATGTTCATAATGTCTGTCATATTCATTCATTTGAGAAATATCCTCTAGTTCAAATTTATTAAAGCTATCAAATAATTTCTTAGATAACTCTACTTTCTGAATATGGTTATTAACATCAATAAACAAAATATAGTACTTTCCGCTTTCTGTAGATAATGTATAGGGATTATATTTATCTTTTCTTCTCTTTTGACGCTTGTCCATTTAGTTATCCTCCAATCAATCTAAATTTATTTCGGATTGATTGGAGGACTTCTGTTTTGAAAAATCATAATTGCCCTTTCTGCTTTCAACGCAAAAAGGGCAAAAAATAATGTCGACAGGTAATAGCATTAAAAGCTATAACTTGTCGGCATTTCGTAAGCTCGTTCCTACTGATTAAATCAGCGTTTCCGGCTATAGGCTCGTACTAAGTTTCTATATTTGTTTTTCAAAGATTTGCTTTTATCAAAACAAGTAGCGCTTGTGCGGCAGATTCAGTGGGAGATCGTGTCCCACTATTGCGTTTAGATAAGAGACACCGCCTATAGAATTATCTGTTTTGTTATACATCCACATCAACTGCAACAAATGATTTGCATATCGGACACCTTGTTTCAGTATTATGTATCCCTAATTCTTCTTGCTCCAATACGCTTACTTGTGGTATGTTGAAATCAGACAGATTTAGTATCATTAATTTTCTGTTGCAACTCGGGCATCTGATATCAAACTTAAACAAAGTTTTTTCGTTTACTTCAACCACTATTTTTTCTCCTTCCATATGTACTTGATTGTACACACCTGTTTTAAAAGAAAATCCAAGTTGAAGCACTCGGATTTTCTTCGTTTATAAGTACTTTTTAGTTATAAATTCGATAAAGATTTGCCAATCCTCATTGTTTGCACCACATCGTTTAGCTAATCTCAACGCTTTGAGTACATTTTCGCTTTCTTTAATGTACAAAAGTAAATCAGGGGCTAATGATAAATATGATTTTGATTCCGCCGCTAAATCATAGAATATTTCTTTTTCTTCCGCAGACAAACATAATTTATTCGCTATTGCTTCTATTATTTCAATATTAGGGGCGGCTCTTAAACCGTTTTCTATTTTTGAAAGATATTCAGGAGATATGCCTATCTTCTTTGAAAAATTTCTAAGAGAAATCCCTGTATCAATTCTTTTTTTATTTATAAATGCACCAAAAGTTTTTTTCATTTTAGTACATCCTATATTAATCAATAAAGTTCAACTGTTCTAAAAACCATATTATTATTTTTTTAGAACCTGATACAATATGAGCTTCAACTGTCATGCCTGATTTCAATTCTTTTATTTCCCCTGATAAATTTGTTAAAGATGAACTTTCAAGTGTAGCCTCTGCTTTATAGTAAATCTTACCACTTGATTCATCAGCAAATGAATCGGCTGAAATGTCAGTGATTTCGCCATACACTTTTCCGTAATCAGTTGAAGAAATGGATGATACCATATATTCAACTTTTTGTCCTATTTTTACATCTGATATTTCAGTATTAGGAATGTATAGAATTGTTCTTAATTCATTGTTTGACGGCATAATTTTTGCTATTTGCACCCCAACTTGAACGGTATTTCCGACAGATAATTCATCGTAAAATACTATCTGTCCAGAAATTTCAGCTGTTATAACCGAATTTTCTAAAGTTTCATTAACAGATAACAATTGCATTTCATATTCAGTCTTTGCATTTTCAAGGGTTGATATTGTACTATCAACAGATACAATCATATTTAGCTTAGCCTGTTCTTTAACCTGATTTTCTGAGGTCGAAGAAGAAAAGCTATCCAAACTTACACTGGTTTTTTCTTTGGTAGCGTTAAGAGATTCAATTTCGGTATTCAAATTATCAATTTTTTGATTCACTTCTAACAAAAAAGCGGTTTTCAAAGACTCTTTTTGACTCATAGCTGAATCCAACTGTACTTTTACTTCATCTACTTGTGATTGAGTAACTCCATTGCCGATTTGTTGCTTTAAACTTTCATATGTATGTTCATATTCTTTTATCTGAATATCCGCATTGTCTATACTTTTAATATAGTTATTATAATAAGAAATTAACATACTATTGGAACTTGAGAAAGTTAAATTATTTTCAACCGCATTGATAATGTTATTGTATTCTTCAATTAACTTACTATCCTTATCAATACTATCCTGAACCGATTGCAAAGTTACATTAGCTTCTTTTTTTGAATTCTTGTTTTGGTTGTCGGTATCGTATATTTGACCTAATGATACTTCTAAATCATTAACATATTTTTCATACTGATTATAGTACTCTATTTCTTCATTTGATTGTGAAAAAGTATTCTCACCCTTTTCAACACATTCTTTTAGTTGGTTGTTATATTTAATTTTTTCTTTATATTCCTCAATATTAGTAGTTAATGCTTCTTTCTGAGATTCGGCAGAACCTGTATCCAAAGTCAATATTGTATCTCCGGCTTCCACAATATCTCCATTTTCAAAATTAAGTTCTTTAATTTTGCCACCATTTATTGCCGAAATGATATTTGTAGATGCCTGCGGACGAATTTCTCCGCTGACAGTTGAATATTCATCTATTTCACCAAAAAATGACCACAAGAGCAATGTAATAACAATTATCAAAATAATAAGAATGAAAATCAAAATTGATTTTGGTGCTTTGCGCTCCATAACCTCTCTGCTGTCGCTCAAATCTTTTATATCAATTATTGTATTTCTCAAAGTTCTCATCTCCATTCTGAACCGGCAATTGTTCCTTCCAAAGATTATAGTAATTTTTCTTGTCATTCATTAATTCAGTATGACTTCCTTGTTCAATAATTTCGCCATTTTCCATAACATATATCCTATCACACCTCATAATTGTACTTAATCTGTGTGCAATAATTATAGTTGTAATATTATTGGAGAGCTCATTAATTGTCTTTTCAATTGCCTTTTCTGTAATAGAATCCAGATTACTTGTTGCTTCATCCATAATCAGTATATCAGGCTTCTTTAAAAGAGCTCTGGCAATAGCAAGTCTTTGCTTTTGTCCGCCTGACAGGTTTGCTCCGTTTTCTTCCAATAAGGTTTCATATCGGAGCGGCATTTTTTCGATAAACTCATTTGCTTTACTCAACTTGCAAGCTTCAATGATTTCATCGAGAGTTGCATCTTCATTTCCGAGCATAAGATTTTCTCTGATTGTACCACTGAACAGAAAGATATCCTGTGATATGTAAGCAATCTTATCTCTTAGTGACCCAATATTAATATCCTTAATATTATAATCACCGAACATAATTTCACCCTTTTCAAACTCATAAAAATTCATTAAAAGTTTAACTAAGGTAGTTTTACCCGAACCGCTTTCTCCTACTAAGGCAATTTTCTCGCCGGGCTTAATATTCATATTAATGTTTTTCAGCACCAACTGACGAGTGCCATATCTGAAATCAAGATTTGATATTTCAATCTCTTTATTTAAAGAAACATCTTTGATTTTATTTTCTTCATTTTCTTTTTTTTCGGGATCAAGATCGAGAATTTCACCAAGCCTGTCAGCTGCAACAATTGCAGTCTGCATTGTAGGCTGTAAATTTATCAGATTTTTTACGGGGTCAAGAAAATATGCAAGCAAAGCATTAAATGTAATTAATTCGCCTATCGTTAAGTTGCCATTTAAAATGTTTATAGTTCCAACCCATAGAATAACGGTCTCACCAATAACATAAACTGCATTTGTCAAAGACTGTTGACTATTTGATAGAAATCCGCCTTTAAATATACTTTTTAAAAATTTTATAAATAATTTTTCTGTCTTATACTGTGCTTTTTCTTCAGCATTAAATGATTTTACTGTTTCAATACCATTTAAGCTCTCTACCAAATAAGATGTAACCTGTGAATTTTCTTCCATCTGCTTTTCATTTATCTTTTTTATTGGTTTATTGTAGCAGAAAACAATAATTCCATATAATATAAGTAAAATAACAGAGATACCAAATAACAATGAATTTTGTGTATATAAAACTATTCCACCCACAACAGCCATAATTGTATCAATCATAATTGTAAGAGTAGCTCCGGAAATTGCATCACGAATTTTTGAGGCGTCCATAAATCTTGAAATAATTTCTCCGACTTTTCTTGTACCGAAGAAATTCATAGGGAGCTTCAACACATGCTGATAGTACCCCAATATCAAGGGTATGTCCAATTTCTGACTAAGATACAGCATAAGGTGATTCCTAAAGAATTCTAAAAGTATTTTGAACACATATAACAGTATAATTCCTATAGAAATTACATTCAATGTTTTTGGAAGTGAGTTTGGAACAATGTCATCCATAATGAAGCGAAAATAGAAAGAAGCAACTATTCCGAAAATCGTAATAAGTAAGGATGCTAAAAATATGGTTAAAAGTAACTTTTTTTGAGGAAGCAAAAGCTTAAAGAATTTAGAAATAGTACTTTGCTTTTCATTTCCCTTTTTAAAATCAACTGTCGGAACCATTAAAATTAAAACACCTGTCCAAATGTCAAAGAAATCATCAGGAGTGTATTTTACAATGCCCTTTGCAGGATCTGCAATAACCACTTCTTTTTTAGTTATTTTATGTACAACAACGTAGTGCATCAGCCCGCCATCAACAATAACATGTGCAATTGCAGGAAGAGGAAATTCAGAAAAGAACGCCTCCTGATTGCCTTTTACACCCTTTGCCGTGAAACCAAGCTGTTCTGCCGCTTTTATCATACCATATGCATTTGTACCTTGCTTATCTGTCCCTGCTACTTCTCTTATTTTTGAGATTGATAAATTCAAACCATATTGTTTTGAAACTGTCGCCAAGCAGGCCGCACCACAATCAGTTATATCATGTTGTTTTATGCAACAGTATCTCATATTAAATCACCTCGTAAAACCATCTAAAAGCTTTAATATTATTCGTTCATAATATTTATACAATATAATATATTCCAGATGAGATATTATTCTCATCTGGAATATTTTTAGTCTGTCATGAAAGCCATGATCCTACCATATAACCTAAGTTATATAGTGAATTTAATCCAGCAGGTATCAAGTAAAATAATAATGCAAATATTAAGTAAATAGATATTTTATTTTCCATGATATCCATCATAACATCCTTTTGCAAACATACCAATACCACCGACCACAACGCAGCCAGCTCCAATTTTAAGCCATGTTGCTACGGTTAAACCTAAAACCACAGTAGTTAAAGCAAAACCACCATCAATATAGTTCATCTCATCTGAACTCAAATCTACAAAGTTATTATTTTCTAGCATAAAAATTCCTCCAATCTTTAATAATATTATTTTCTAAACCAAGAGCCAACTTTATAACCTAAGTCATATAATTCATTGTAACCAGCTGCAATAGCAAAAAGTGTTAATGCTGCTTGCCAATACAATCCACCATTTACTGACTTGGTTTCATCGTCAGACAGGTTAATTAGTTTTTTGTTAATTACTAACTCCATAATGTTTTCATCTCCTTAATTTTATAATATTTATATTCAAATACATTTTTAACACAGTATGCGCACTTCCGCGTTATAAAACATATAGAACTTACTGAATTAATTAAATAATTCGCTAAATATCACTTTTTTCGATACCGACATAAATATCTACAATCATATCATTTATTTCTGACGGAACAGTTGCTCCTTTTACTGTAATATTATAAAAAGGTGTAACCGGTTTTAGTTTGTTATCTTTAATGTATCGTACCAAACACTCCATCTCGGCGTTCATATTCTGAGGATTTCCTATATGCCTAAACATAACAGCATTTTCTATCATAAACCTGTCTTTGAAAATATAATCTTCAACGGATGACATTACACCGCTAATCGGTACTATCAGTTCAAAATCAAACAACTGATTATTTTTGTCGTTTTCAATAGCATGTATTGCCGTTATAACCGGTCCGTTTTTTCCTATGTTTGCTTTTTTGATTACTTCTCCGGCTTTTGCTATTATATTGTTTATAGACTCCTGTCTTACATTACCTCTAAATGTGAGCACATTTTTTACCGAGTATTCTTTATTTCTAACTATCTCCATTTTCACTATTTCCCTTTCTAAAACATATTGAGAATAAATGTTCAAAATAATAACACTATAGCTTCTATATTATAAAACATTAAAGTTGACAAGTAGAAATATTTGTCGTAAAATGTAACAAAAACGGTGTGAAATGTTGAATTAATTTTAATTATACATATATTTTTCTTATATTTCAATATATATTATTTACGCTAAACTTATAAGTCAGTTTACTATAAAGTTATAAATTGTACAATTATCTTAGGTGATAATATGATTGACTATGTTGCTATAGGCAGGAAAATTAAAATGTACAGAAAGCAATGTAATAAAACTCAATCCGATTTAGCAGAAGATCTAAATGTTTCTTCCAAATATATAAGTGCTATTGAACGCGGTGTGGCAAAAGTATCATTAATACGATTAGATGAGATAGCTTACCTGCTAAATATACAAATAGTAGATCTATTATCTGATTCAGATATGAATACATCTTCTTACGGAGATACCGAATTAACTGAGCTTACAAAAAATTGGACTCCAAAACAAAAATCAATATTAATTGATGTTATTACTACTTTAAACAGAAATAAAAATATGCTATAATAAGTAAAAATGTCTATTGTTAAAACAATAGACATTACTTAATTAACCAAAAATATATTTGAATAAATGCATTATAAAGTTATACATATTATATCACCCCAGAGGCAATACAATATCAAAAAGCAGAATGCAATTACCAAAATTGGCGCAAGGTGATATATTATAAGCGTAAGATGAAGTGATACCTATGAGAATTGCTATTTGTGATGATGAAAAATCATTTTCTTCTGTTCTTAAATCTAAAATATATGATTATTCTACTCTTCATAATTGGGAATCTGTCGTTGACACATATGACACATATGATTGTGGATACGATTTGATAAACGCTAAAATCAAGTACGATATTATCATACTTGATTATCAAATGGAGCAAATTGATGGATTGGAAACAGCAAAATTACTGCGTTTAGGAATCAATAAATTTTCATGTATTATATTTTTAACAAGTTTTCCGGAAATCGCCATTTCTGCCTATGATGTTGATACATATAGGTTTGTTGTCAAAAGCTCTTTATTTGACGGACTATATAAAGCTTTAGATGATTTTAGAAAAATCATAAAGGTAAACTATTATATCTCCATTAAGTCTAACAATGGATTTATTACTATAAATACAGGAAAAATAACTTTTTTAGAAGTTCAAAACAAAAACAGCTTTTTACATTTAGATAACGGACAAATGTATGAAACTAAAAAATCCCTTACTGATTTATACAAAGAACTCCCGCATACACACTTTTTTAGAATTCACAAATCATTTATAGTGAATTTTATGCATATTTCAGAAAGAGGACAAAATTATGTTAAAGTCAGAAATTACGATTTTGAATTACCTATAAGCAGAAATTGCTTATCTAAGTTTAAGCAAAAATACTACAATTATTTAAAAGACTTATAATTTGAGGGACTTAATGAATTGGAATGCTATTATTGAAATTATCACACTACAAATTACTTTGTATGTTATTTTTATAAAAGTGCTAAAAAAGCAAATAAAAAAATGTATTTTTCTTCATCCCATAATTTCAATAATTGTATTTTTTCTCTTAGAAAAAACTAATTATAATAATGCTATTTTCTTTTTTTCAAACATAATATTATATTTTATTCTTCCTATAATTTCTTTAAAAAAAGCAAAAATAAAACAAATTATATTCATCTCTTTTGCAGTTGTTGGTACGTTTTCTCTAATAAATTCAATTACTCCATTTCTATTTCTATTATTTAACGTTGACATATTTATATCACAAATATTAAATATAATTATAAATATTGTATTAGTATCACTTCTTATATTTTTATCTTATAAAAGTGATGCATTTTATATCCATTTCAAGAACATAATACTAACATCTAAAAGTGTAAAAATAGTATTTATTATGTCTTTATGGATATTCTTTATTCTCATCTCATTGCTTACTGTTATCCTATCTCAATATCCCGATACACCAATAATTACACTAGCTTGTTTTTTAATCATCTTAGTTTTAATAATTTCATTAGTAGTAATTTATTTACTTATTATGAATAATATAAAAAGTACATATTATAAAAAGTTAAATACTACTATACAGAATAATATGATTAAGCAAGTTAATCACTATGAACGTTTGGCTGAAGCAAACGAAAGCCTTCGAAAATTCCGTCATGACTTTAACAACTTAAAAATTGGTTTATTTGCTTATTTGCAAAATAACAATATAAATGGTGCTATACAGTATATCGAAGATTGTAATCAAATCATCAAAACAGATAATTTATTTCATACCGGACATCACATTGTTGATGCGTTATTTTCTGTTAAAGTAATCACTGCTCGGGAGAATAATATAAATATTTCTTTTAGTGGTTTGATTCCTCAAAATATATTAACCCCAGTGGATTTGTGTATGATTTTTGGCAATGCATTAGATAATGCAATTGAAGCCTGCCTAAAAATCGACAATGATAAGGCTAAATCAATATCAGTCTCAGTAAAACAGAATAATGATTATATTTTTGTTACTTTTACAAATCCCACATTTGAAAATGTTGAAATTAAAAACAATACAATTATAACAACTAAGGAGAATCATGATATACATGGCATTGGTTTATATTCTATCAAACAAGCCTTAACAAAATACGATGGTCATATGAATTTGCATTGTGAAAATAATTTATTTACTACTGAAATTGATTTTTGTATATCAAAATGCTAGTAATATAAATGTTATTTAATTCTTATTTTATAAAGAAGACTGGTCTTACCTCCTTTTTCACGATAACGCTGTTCGGTTTCGATAAGTCCAGCTTTTTTCAAATCTTTAATTGCTCTGCGGACAGTTGCAGGCGACAGCTTTATGTTGCCTGCTATTTTGTTTACTGAGGGCCAGCATTCGCCGTTTTTGTTTGCTCGGTCATAGAGGTAGGTATAGACTGCTATGGCTCTGTGTGGCAAGTTCATTTGATATAAAAATAATAATCTACTCATTGTAATTTTCCTCCTGCGTAGGTCTTGTTGTTCTAATCGGCACTTTTTGCTGTTTCGTATTTGTGTTCTCTGCCAGTTTTTCCTGTGGTTCTGATTCTTCTTCGTTTGGCGAGGTCTTTAGATTTGCGTTTTCTTGATTTGCTTCGCCATTAGCTTTTTCAAACTCCACATCGACAACAGGATCTTCAAATAACTGTGGACTGTAAGTTTGAATTATTTAGGAGCAAAACCACCAAAGATTGAGAGCTGTGTATTATCTATGATTACATCCGAACCCTCTTTGCCGTAGTTGCGTTCAAGCTGTGCAAAGGATTGAATTATCGGCACTATCTGCAATCGTCTTGAACGAGATGCTGAGAACATCATCTCTGCCGAATCAATCTTCGGCAAGGTTCCAAATTCATCGCAGAAGAATACACAGCGGTTTTTCAGCACACATCCATTTTCATCTGCAACGGATAATATTTCTCGATACAACTGTTGGATAATAAGTGAAACCATAAAAAATATGTTGGAATTTTCCTCCGGCATTACAATGAATATTGCACACTTTTCATTACAGAATTTCTCTGCGTCAATCTCCGTATCAAAGCATAAAAGCTGTTCTAACTCACTATCAAGAAAAGCATTCAGCCTAGAAAGTGCCGTACTCATAACACTTGACATACTCTGCTCGGCTGTGTTGAGAGCCGCCCCTGCAAACCATTTTGCCTTGTGGTCGTCGGGAAGATAGTCCATTAATAGCTGAAACTGATTTTTGCCTTTCTTGTTGGTCGGGGCGAGTAATTCCTGAATGATTTTGAATACCGAAACAATATGCCTTTCTTCAGGTTCGCAGAATTCCGAAACAAGCAGAATGGTTGCTGTTAAAAGTCCCTCTGCCGCATCATAAAAGTAAGCGTTCTGTCCGAATGAAGCCGAGTCCATACCTGAAAGAATAATCGTTTTTGAAATGATTTTTGCGTATTTTTCGGCTCTTGCCTTGTAAACAAGCTGTTCGGGCTCGGCTTTGTATAAGTCCATATACTTATTCACAAGATGCAGAAGATTGTTGCCGTGAGAGCGTGTTGGGTTACGCAAATCTATTACTGAAATTTTGTAGCCGTAATACTTTTCTGCAATCGTTCCATAATTCCGAACTACATCACCCTTTGTGTCGGTTGATAAAAATGACATACCCGTTGCACAGGCATATTCAATGCAGGGATATAACCAATAGGCAGTCTTGCCGACACCGGCCGCACCAATCATCAGAGCGTGAACATCTCCTGTATCAACCATTGCGGTTGTTCCTTTTCTACTGTTCTTGCAACCGACAACTATTCCTTGTTCAGTTGGTCTGCTGTCAGGATTATTTCTCCACTCGTTAGGCTGAAAATCAATTCGTTTGTATGTTTTTTTGACTTCCTTTTTGGTCGCCCAACGAGCTGTGCCGTATTGCCCTTGTCCAACTGTTTTATTCTTTATTCGGTTAAGTGAATAGTAATTGCCGACCGTAGAAATTATTATGAACAGGGCAAACATTGAACCTGTGACAATAATAAGAGTTATAACACTTGACGGCATATTTCATCAGTCCTTTCACCGTTTAAAATATCCTCATTCCAGTCTTTATGAGTTGGAATGAGGATTTCGTTTTGGATATTCATTGAATTTAATTTTTCGGCTATGCGTTTATTTGCTTTCTGACCGACTTCGTCATTATCAAAACACAAGCACACATTTTTGATGTTCGGATTATCTTTCAGACATTGAAAAAGCACCCTGTCCGAAACGGAGCAGGATGCCGCATAGCTGTGACTTTTCCAATTTTCTTTACGCATTGAAATGTAGGAAAGCATATCAATGGGAGCTTCAAATAAAAATATCTTGTTGCTTGTACCGTTAAAGTGAAAGCTGTACTCGGGTTGACTGCCTGCAACATTTCCTTTATACGGATTACTCGTCACCGTTCCTCTCTTATGTGCGTGACGAGGCTTACCGCTTGAATCGTAACCGACAAATACCGCATTGTGATAATTGGCAGATTCATAAATCATTTTTCTCCTCACAAACTCAAAAAGTACATCCTTGTCAATGCCACGAGTCAACAGCAGATAAGAAAAAACTCTGCTCATTCTGTCATTTCTCGGCGGCAGTTCAAAGGGGTTATGCTCTTTTTCTATTGGTGGTGATGTTATGATTTGACCGCCGATACCGTTCAAAAGCATTTCCACCGCTTCGGCATAGTCCTTGTTGTAAAATCTGCGGACAAAACCAACCGCATCACCGCCTTTCTGTTCATACTGATGATACCAGAGGTGACCTCTGATTGTAACCTTTTGCGAGCCGTCAAACCATTCGTACTCCGAGCCTGATTTCCTGATTTTCTCGCCATGACTTATAAGAAATTGTGCAAGGTCAGTACACCTTGCCTGCTCTCGCTGTTCTTTTGTAAAATGAATGTAGTTTGATATTTTAATCACTTCCTTGAGTATAATTTTTTCTTTCTGCTGTAAGATCTTATAGTGGGTAATTCTTCTCTTATCACTGTGACAGGTGGCACCTATCAGCGTTTGGGTGCAGTTATTTCTTGGTGGTAGGCTGATTTTTTGATAGACAATTTTATTTGTCTATGATATGATAATTGTAAAATAACAGATTGATAAATCGGAATTTGTAGTCGCTAGGGAGGTATTTGATGATAGGATATTATTATTGCTCATTGGACACTTTTTTGACCATCTTAAAAAATAAAGAAATATATCTTTCTGATCCATGGAAAATGAATGATAAATTAGAAATAAGGTGGTATTTGGACAGGTTGAATGATGATAATAAAGAAGATGCTTTTGACTCAGTCTTTGAAAGAATGAGGATACGTTCAGGATTAAAGTTTTCTTTTGATGATTTATTAAATTGTCTTAATTTCAAAGGACAGAGGAGTGTTTATATTTCATGTTTCTCTAAAAAGCAAGATTTATTAAGCCAGTGGAGAGCATATGCAGATGATGGAAGAGGAGTTTCGATTGGTTTTGATTTAAACAAGTTAGTGATTGCGGACAACTTTTGGATTGAAAACATAGAATATACCAATAATATAGTTGAAAATGAAAGAGAAAGTGATGTCGAAATTGTAGCTGATACAATAGGGACAGTAATTCGTAGAAATAATATTACTGATAAGAAAATGCAAATAGAAGTATTTTTACATGAACTAATTCCAGTACTTGCAAAATACAAAAATCCAGCTTTTGAGGAGGAAGCGGAAGTTCGCTTAATTTATTGTGATGATATGAAATTTGAAAAGATAATAAATTGTTATGGTGCATTTCAAGAAAAATGGGAATCCAAAACATTGAAGCATGATTTTAGAACTATTGGAAATTGTGATATTACGGAGTTTGTAAGATTAAAATTTAATCCTGATTCTATTGTAGAAATATGCATAGGACCGAAATGTTTGTTAAATAAAAATGATATATTAACTATTTCAAAGGCATTACTGGGTACGGAACCAATTGTTAGAGTTTCAAAGTCCAGTTATCGTTAAGAGGAATCACAAATTCCAGTTTATTGAACTTACATTTTTAACCCCTGAGCCTGCTTTTTATCATTAATCTTCTGCTGTAATTTTTTATCTGTCCTCTGTACTTTCTGCCTTTCTTCAAATCTTAATTGATTTTGAATTATGTTACAGAGATAGCGCAGTAGATAAAGAGAAGAAACTGCAACGCTGTTTCGGTTGGTTTTAATTGAATAATGAGGATACAGAACACCTCTGCTTGAATCAAAGACTGATTCGGCAGAGGTGTTTTCTTCATATTCCAAGAGGTTTGAAACAGGTTCTTCGTCTGTATTCTCACTTTTCTCAATTTCATCCTCGGTGATATTCAATTTCATAGCTTCCTTGATTATTGCATTCTTGATTGATTTAAATTCCTTGTTGTCCACGAGCGGAATTCTTTGCGGCATCTCGTCCGTATAGGTTCGTATTGTGTTTTCTTTTTGCTCGTACCACAGGTCATACAGTTTTTTAATTCTGTCATCACTCGCCAGTTCTTCAACGATAGAATCAACCAACGCCTTTACATCGGGCTTTAAATAACCATAAACCTTTTTGCCTTTCGTTTTTGAAAGCCTATCTGCAAGTTTCAACAGCTTATTCTGAATTGACGCGCTGATATATATTTCAGAGTTGATTTTTGAAACTAAATCCTCTACAATGTCACGAGCCTCAGCACGGAGCTTATCCCTGTGTTCGGTTTGCCTTTCATATATGCACAATAAATCTTGCTGAAAAATATCTTTTGCAAACGATGAACGCAGATTTTCAACTCCCTTTTGCGTGAGATAGCCTTCATTTTCAACCGTTGAATATGCAATCAAATGCACGTGAGGGTGGTGGGATTCGTTGTGAAACGCTGCATACCAACGAAGATTTTGCATTGGGATTTTAAGATTTTTAGCAAGTGCTTCTGTCTGTGTGCGGAGCATATCTCTCCACCGAGCTCCGGTATTAAAGCCAAGCCGTTGTGCATCTTCTCTGCGAATAGAAATTATCGCAGTCCAGATATTACCCTTGTGTTTGTCAAGTTCTTCCGTTAATTTACTCAACTGAACCTGCACACCGTCGTCGGTAAACAGACCGTGTGAGCCGAATCTTTCAGCACGGGGGCGTGTAGCGATGTATTCCGCATAAGCTTTTATGCCTGAAATTTCGTAGGCGTAATCTTCCATAACTCTTGAGATAAAATCAGATGCCGAGCCTTGATTTTGCTTTTCAAGGTAATCAGCGTACTCAAACATATCCTTGCTGTCGGGAAAATCTTTTATAATTTTTTCAATTAAATGCTTCTGTTTTTCTGTTGCAGAAGCAAACTTTTGCGAGCTGTCAAACTTCTCAACTCCCTCACGGGTGGCAATATATTTTGCATAACCGCCTGCACTAACTTTACGGTTCGGCTTGAGATATTTAAACTTTGTAACTAACTTTGCCACATATAATTATCCTTTCTGCCAGTCGTATGCGTCGTCAAAGGAAAACGAACCATTGAGTCGTTTGACTTCCTTGATGCACTCGCCACGAAGCTTTGTAAGTGTCAGTTTGTCTATATCCTGTGATGAAGCAATAATATTCATTGTCATTGCAAGTTCAACCGCCAACTTAAAAATCAATCTACTCATTCGGTTGTCACTCTCGGCAACGATTGATTTCAAGGTTGAAGTAACCACATTGGGAAGATACTCGCTGTTGTCGTTTGACGAGAGATAGCCTGCATAGAAAATGATTGCCTTTTCAATAAACTCACTGCGACTGGAGCAGTTATCTTCCTTATAAATACCCTCGACCATATCAATTGTTGACTGCTTTATCCACAGTGCAAATTTCCGCTTAACTTCTTTTCTGTTATCCGTTTCATTCAAGTGCAAAACCTCCTGTTTTGTCACAACCCACAGTTGCAACTCCTTTATTTTTGGCATTCTATTCGGCAAATCAGGCAGTTAAATCCACAAGTACAACCCCAAGGCTGAAAATTAACCCCTATGGATTTTTGAGGCTGAAAAGTGCGAAAAACCGCATGTCAGCCGGCGTTGCCGTCTGCCGTGAACCGACACGAGGGAGCGACTGCAACCCCGTGTCTTTCTCCTGCTTAAAATTCCACCCTTGAAAAACTGCCCAAATTGCCGTAACTTCGATTTTTCACACCTTGCCACAAACCGCCCGATTTCGACTTTTATTCGATTTCGGATACTTTTCCGACTTCTCCTTTAAAAGCCGACACGAGGCGAATGTGGCGAGAATACCGCCGATATTCATTACTTAATCACTTTGCCGTTTATCACTTCAAAATTGCACTCGGTATATGACAGTCCGTACGCTTTGACTTCACGATTCAGAATATCAAACATTGATTGTTCTATACTGCGAGGGGATAATTTGATTTCATCACTCAAAGTGTCATAGCAAATCCATTCTTCGCTCTCGGGTGTGTCCTTTACAAGAATATCAAATCCGAGGAGCATTTTATCGGGAGTAGGAAATACTACGGCGTTGATTTTTACACAGCCGACTGTGAGTGAAGCAAAGAGAGTGTCGTGCTTGTCCTTTGGATTTTCAGAAAGTATTTTCTTGACTTCGTTCACAGACAAATACATTTTGAAAATATATTTATTGACGAGTTGCTTTTTCAATTTCTTTCTCTCGTTCATAAACTCATACCACCCATTCCCATATTTTCATCTTCATCAGGTGAATCAAACAGATTGTTCTGTTCAAGGCTTTCGTAGAATTTCTCCGCACTGTCATTCACGGCTTCGTTTAATACTTTTAAATCAAAACCGCAGTCCTTATAGCCTTGCGATACTGTATCGTAATAGCTTGCACCGGGCAATCCGAACTGCTGCTTAAGATTCATAATGTAAACCATTGCAGTCAATTCCGAACCGCTATTCAATTTCACAGGCAAGTCCTGCTTGAAGTAGTGAGAGGGATAGCCCTCGTAGCGGTCAAGCAGTTTTTCATCTCTCGGCTGAAGCTCCCACAGTGCAACGGGAACGGACTTACCGACGCAAGGTGCGATTGTCGCATAGGAACAGTGAGGCATACCTTTGAACTGTAATTCGTAATTTTCGACTATACCCTTTCCCACAAGTTTGGCTGTGGGGCAACGGTATTTCATCTGTTTAAGATTGAGGTTACTCCCATAAGCAATGTATAATTTTTTACTCATAATAGATTTCTCTCCTTACATACTCATAGCAAAACCCGAAGTATCTTCCTGCTCATCATTTGAAGCAGGATTGACTTCGGGTTCGTTGATATTTATATTTTCGTTTGTGTTATTAAGTTCTGCGGCTCGTTTTTGAGCAAGCCTTTCCTTTTGTTTTTCAGCCTGTGCAGGATCTTTCCATGCAATGTTGCCATCTAGATTTTTTAGAAGATGATGACGAGCTGTTTTGAACTCGTCACCTATCAAGCCCAATCTCAAAAGCCAAGTTCTGAAAGTGTACTTTTCATTATCCGACTGAGTTTTAGCGTGTCTTGCTGACTTCTGAATTAAAGCCTGATGACTGATTGCAAGGCAAAGCTGAATCGCTGACTTTACTTCTCCTGCGTGTAAAGTGGAATTGAATAGACGAAATTCAATCGTACCCTTGTAGAACACGCTGTGAAGATTCAGTGCGTGGTAGCGAGTATCATCATAATGTCTGTAACTGTAATCCTCGCCGTCATACCACATTGATTTTATCTGCTCCATTGACATCGGAGGACGGTTATTGATTTCATCAAGGAAACGTGTGTCCATCTTCTGACAGTAATGTTCCCTTGACACATTCACTTTCAATGCCTTGTAGAGCAAATCCTCTTTAGCCGCCATAATGTTTACTATGTTGCGAAGTGTTTTAGGAGTATGTCTTGACGCATCTATATGGCAATGGAGACCACAGCTTGAATTGACTCTCGCTCCTGCACCACGAAGCTTTCTGACAAGTTCCTGTATAGTTTCTATATCATCATAGTTACAAATGGGAGTGACAAACTCTACCGAGTACAGAGAGCTTGCATTCTGTCCTGAACGGTTTTCACAATGGACACTTGCGTCACGCATAATCTTCCACATCCTGCCGTCATTGTCACGGACAGAATACGCATCGTAGCAACCGCCGACATGAGTTGCGTCTGTATGAAAATAACCGGCAATCACTTTCGCCGCAGTACTGCGAGTGATGCCGGTCATTTCAATTTCTATTCCGAAGTTTTGATTTTTCAAGTTACCACCTCGGTATTTTCTTCCTGTGGCTTTGGCTTTTTAGGCTTGGGTGTTTTCACCTGTGAATCTTTCATATCAATGAACTCCCTGACATTTGCAGGGACATATTTTGCGTACAGAGCGTCCACAGATTTTTCAAGTTCTACCTTGAAATCCAAATCACGCTGTGACATATACAGCCTGATTGCATTCAGCTTTTCATCATCGTACATTATGTTTACGCTTGTTTTCTTCATTTTGATTTTACCTCCACATATTTGATATTTAATTAATTATTTGTAGGCAAAGAAAGTACGACTTATATAACAGCTCATACTCTAACACTTTCTTCCTTATTAGCTATTAGAAAACCACTTTGATTCAAATTATTTTTTATTTAACAATATCATTTTCATTCCTATTAGTAATTTTAGCAGTTTCTTTAATTCATTGCTGAGTTTTGCGTGCTTTTCGTTAGAAACAACATTAACATAATGAAGTTTGAAATATATTTTATTATTACTTTACAAAAAGTAATACAAGAGTTATAATAATTATCACAATTTAGTAATTTCAAATGAATATAATCAAAAATCTCAAGTAACAAGTAATTTTATATTGAAATATATAATAGGAGCATACAAATGAAATACAAAATCTTATCAGCAATAATATCCATCGTACTTATGATTTTGCTTGTAGGCTGTCAGCAGAACAATACAATTATTAAGCCTGATATAGAAACAAAAACTGTGACGGAAAACAGCGAAGGTGATTATATAACTTTTTCACTTGATATTCCTTCAAACTGGAAATTATACGCTCAGAATTATACATCTATTGCTTGTTTTAGTCCTGATGCAAACAAAACAAATGCCAGCGAAAATATTTCTCCCTACAAATTAAGTATAGATAACTATATCATTCCATCACTAATGCCAATAGATGACAAATATAAACAAGCTTATAAAGATTTATTTAGTGGCAAATATGATGGTATTAAAGATTTAATTTGCGATAACATTGAATATATAAATATAGGGAAGGTAATAGACAGTTTCCCGGACGTTACTTTTGAAACTCCTGAAAGCATTATGGATTACTTTAATATACTTGTTGACGGTATAAGTACACCGGATGTTACAATGCCAGAGTCATGGAATGATAAAAAATGGGCAACTGATTTTACTTTCAGTGAATATAACGGTAAGAACGGAAAGATTATTGCGGTAGAATATTCCTATGTAATTATAGATAAAACCTACAAAGCTATTAATTGCTACCGTGATGACGACTTTTCCGTATGCGGAGCTTTTGATGACGATGCAGATCTTTCTTCGGGCGATTTAGCACTATGGGTTGCCGATAATATGGAAATTACCAAACACTATAAAATTGAAGATAATATGATAAAGCAAGAGGGAGTAGATTATTAAATTTTATGTTTTTAAAATCTATATATTGTAATTACAGCCGAAGTATTTTCTACTTCGGCTGTTGTGAATATATTTATGCTTTTACAAATTCAAAAAATGCTGCTTTATCTTGAGGTAATTCACTTATCGGATTAATCATAGGTGTTATATTAAGCCTGCCGTACTGATTTCCGCTCCCTTGATTGACTGCATCATCTTTTGGAACTCGTCATACTTTATCTCCGTTCCGAATTTCTGATTGACGGTTTTTATCAAATCCTCATCAGACTGATTTTTCTTGAAACAGGAAACGAAGTTCTTTACAAAGTCCTCATCCTCTGATTTATCGGACAGAGAAAACAGATAGATAACCTCTGCCTGTGTGTTATAGTCGGACAACTTTTTATTTTTCAGTTGATTTTCAACCTCTGTCATTGTGTCGTTAATAAGCTGTAGATTTTCCATCTGCTCTGCTGAGATATTTTCTTGTATGGACTGGCTAAGCTTGTCTGTATCAATATCCATACTGCCGTTAAAAACGGACACCACAGCAACAATCGGCATAACCACAATTATGATTATGCCGATTATTATACCGCCTATTGTTTTCATTATCTTTTTATCCGTCAGCAGAGCAACTGCTATTTTCTTCAGTGCCGCGCCTATGGTAGCACTCATTGAATCACCTCCGCAAATAAAAATCCGATTGACTTTCATTTAAGAAAAACAATCGGATTATAATATTTTTTAATTGTAAAAATAATCTTAAACAGGATATTGACTATCTCACTTATAAAGACAGTTTTCTACATAAATCATCATTCTGTTATTCTGGTAAGCATATTCAATAAATGCTATCAATGGCACTAATCCAACAAACCATGGTTTACTGACAACAAATGGCAATACAAAAGCGACAATTAGAATTAACAATAAAACAACAAAAAGTGATATATGCTCCTTACGCCATTTCTTTTTGAAATATGCTTTTCTTTCCTCAAACGAGAATGCACTTTCTTTTGAAACAGCAATTATGTTTTCATCTGCATTTTTCCGAAACTCTTCGTCTGACATCTTTTGTCCAGCCAACAATTCATTTATGCTAACATTAAATTCCTTTGCAAGTAGTTGGAGCATTTCAATGTCTGGCATATAGTTACCATTTTCCCAGCGAGATATTGTTTTGTTTGTTACACCAATTTTCTCTCCGAGCTTCTCTTGAGTTAGTCCGCTCTGCCGACGAAGCGTAGCAATAAATTTACCGATTTTTATTTGATCCATGACGTTCACCTCCGAAAATATGGTACATCAACGGTTATGAGAATTCTTTCCCACAAACAGAGAATGTGTCAAATATCAATTTATTAACCTGTTATTTTGTAATTATCATACCACAATTTTAAAATTCTGTCTATTCAAAATTTTATCTTCCACCTGCACTTCCGAAAATTTCGGCTTTGTATTCAGGAGCCTGAACAAGAAGCAGATACCTTTCGTTTCCGCAACGGTAAAGGCAAGTGCCACGCTCACCGAATTTTATTAAATCGTATTCGTTCGCTTCAACCATCAGTGCATCCTGAAAATCTTTAGGATTGATATTACCGGGGAAGAATAAGAAGTGATGAGTCGGGATTGAGAACAAGGGTTTTGTGTATTCCTTAACGCTCGGAATCAAAAAATCGTCTATGTTCTGACTGGCTAAAATCACGGCTGAATCCTTTTTGCGGACACGCTTCATTGCGTTGCGGATATACTCAATAGCTGTGAGGTTAGACAAAAATAAATAAAGCTCGTCTATTGATGCAACGGTGTTTCCCTCGCCTAACAACTTGTTAGACATATAGGAAAGGATATTAAACAACATTGCGTCTTTGAGTCTTTTGTTAGTGTCGAGCAAACTCTTAACCCCGAAGCACAAGAATTTGTCATTAGTAATGTTTGTGTGACCGTTGAAATACTTTGATTCTGAACCTACACACATACTGTGAATACCCAGACAAACCTCCTGCAGGATTTCTTCGGTGTAGAGATATTTCCGCTTGTGGTCGTAGGTCATATATTCTTCTTCGCACAAATCATAGAAATCGCTCATCACAGGAAAGTCCGTAGGCTTTTTTGTGCTGTAATCTGTCGTGTCTGTAATGCCGAATCGTGCGTACAGCTTCATAAGCCGAATTTCAATTGTATCAAGCTGTGCGTCCGTGAAATCCTTGTAGGTTCTGAAAAAGTCTTTCAAGAACGCAATGTGCTGTGAAAGTCGAGTAACACGCTTGAACGGTTCGGGAGCTTTGGAGTCAATTTCTTCATTTGCATTACCCCAATCCTTTGGTTCAAGAGGATTGATTTTGTATTTACCAGACATAAAATCAATGTAGCAACCGCCGAGGGCATTTGTCAGATCCTCATACTCCGCTTCGGGGTCAAGGCATAAGATTTTCTTTCCACTTTCACGAATATTTGTAAGGATGAGTTTCAATAAATACGATTTACCCTGACCACTGTTTCCGAGGATAAGGATATTTGATGTGGTTTTGTCCTCTGTTCTGCGGTCAAAATCAACAAGGATATTTGTGCCGTATTTATCTCGCCCAATGTACAAGCCATTAGGATCTGTCTTACCGCTAAAATTAAAAGGAAAAAGATTTGCAACTGAAGAAGCAGGCAACACTCTTTCATATAGACTTCCGAACTGATTACAGCCGATAGGGTTCACCGACAAGAAGCCTTCTTTCTGCCTTAGCGTTAATCTATCCACTTCAATCTTGGAGCGTGTCAGCTCCATTGCAATATCGGTCTGTAACTCCTTCAATTTCTGCTTGTTTTTGGCTTTAAGCTCTATGAACACAGAGCAATGCAATAACGGTTCTTTGTTCTTTCGTAAGTTCGCCATAAGGGTAACAACATCCTGCAAGTTGCCCTGTGCTTCAATGGTTTCATTTACATCGTTACCGCTTGATTTGAGCTTGTTTTTGCGTGTGGCATTCTGAATAATTTTTCTCTGTTCCACACTTTCAACAAGTCTGTGGTATATGCGAAGCATTACGCCGTTTCTGTCTGCAAGCTGTGAGAGTATTGCTTGTTCTTTCGTACTCGGCGGATATTCACGAACCGCCCATACACTGCGGTACGAGTCGCCGACAATGTAATAATCGGTGAAAAATTTTATTGTTGACGGCAGAATCATATCAAAGAAATTCTTTGTGTAGATTTCTTCTGCCTGTTCGGGTGTGAGCACCTTTGGTTTCCTATTGAATAACTTCATTTTCTAACCCCCTTAATTTCGTACTGCTAACACAAGTATACGGTCATCCTGATTATAGCCATAACAGGTTGAAAGTGTTAAAATCTGCTGACCGTAAACAAGTGTAATTCCTGTGCTATACAGAGATTTTGTTTTTGAATAACTGATCCATTTTTCATAGGTTTTGTCCAAATCTGTTGTTATAAATCTGTACCAATCATCATCGGACTTTACTTTTATAACAGAAAAGACGGAGTAAGCAAATACCCCGTCTTTCGTTTCAAGCACAACTGTAGGATGTTCCGAGAAGTAAGAATAATCGGTATAGTTGCAAAGGTCTGCAAACATTGTGCCGTTGTTCATATGATGACCGTATATGACTAAATTTGTACTGTCGGCAGAACATCTGCTGTCCAGAAACGGTGTACCGCTGAAGCTGTACTCGCCGTAAAAGTTTTTGTTCAGATATTTCTGCGGATTACTCGGTGTGTGCATAACAGGGTAATTGATGTTTGTGTCTGCTATGCTTATCCAGCCGAAGCATTCGGAATTCATTGAAATGAGTTCTGATATTAAATGAGGTTCGTAATATGTCGTGAAATACATAGACGATTCGTCTTGAACATCATTATCACAATCACTGACTTTTAATAAATTTGGATTTATGAATTGTTCTTTTTCAGTATCATTACCTGTCGATTCCTCAGTAACAATTTCTGCAAGGTTTTTAAAACTTTCATTCTCTTTGTACTCTGTAAACACCTGCGAAAATATTGAAACCAGGCAGGCAATTATAACAACAGAAAATACGCCTATCACAATTCCTATTTTGATTTTTTCTTTATGTTTCTTCATAGATATGCTCCTTTTCATAATACTTTTCGCCGTCATAGTCGGGCATCAAATCACCGTTCATACTTGCGTCAAAATATATTGCAAGAAAACGCTTGATGTCGGCTTTCTTCATTCTGGTTACTTCAAAGCCTTGGTCTGAAATAATCTTCTCAACCCTGTTTGCTTTCTGCAAAACATTTTCGGATTTTGAAGATTTACACCTTGCTATGAACAGAAACTGCCTTGCGGTTGAGGTTTCGGTCTGAATGCTGTCGAGAAAATCCAGATCCTTATTCAATATTTTTCTGACTTTTTCATTCTGTTCAGCTTCAATTCTGCCTTTGATATAGCTTTTGTTTGTATCGAAGCACTCGCAGGAATCGGTACAGGTGATCTCAATATCCGGCACAGCAGAAAGCACCATCATCAGGTGGCGCACCTTGATTTCGATATTCGTGTGGGAAAGCACAGAAATATTTGTAGGCTGAACCATATAAAAATCAGTTCTTCCTTGCCGACCTTCAAACCGTTTTTCGTAAAGGTTTTTATGCCCATCAAATCCTGAACGGACTTGCCTTTGTGCTTTGTTTCCTTCTGATTGTTCTTCATTTATTTGCCCCTTTCTGCCCAGAAATATATCTGTTGAGTTGATATAAAATACTTTACGGCATAGCGTATGAAATCAAGAATTGTTGTATCTTCCAGTCTTATTGACAAAAAGCCGAAACAGAGAGTTACCGCAAGAGGTACTATTATTCTCGTCTGTGCAAGTATCAGTATTGATAACAAAAGCGTTATGCTCATAATTGCAAAATCCCGTAAGCTCCACAGCCATAGATTGGCTGTGGCTTTTAGATTTTGCGGATATAAATAAGTGGTCATAATCTTTAAATTCCTTTCGTCTTAAATCGGAGCAAAGTTCTAACAAGCTTGTTTGATTAGAACTTTGCGATAGATTGCAACTTGTGCCAAGGAGCATTGCTCCTCTGCTTTTTAGCGGAAATTTTACGCTAAAAAGCAGTACGCAACATAAGTGGAGTAGAACATTGGCACTAAGTTATTTAGCCGCCCTTGCAACACTTCTCGTCAGATTAACAGCAGTTGTTGTTGCGTGAACAATGCTTGTCATATTCACTTTAACTGATGAATCCAGTCCGAACTGCTGTGCAATTCTAGGAACTTCGTTTGATGCAAGCATTATTCCAAGTCCTAAAAGCATATTGCCGGGGAAGGTTAGCAACCCGAGGAACAGCAGAGTTGTCTGCATAAATGCCGTAAGGCACAGTGCCGCTATCTGTTTCATCCACTGATTAAAGCCGTCCTGATATCCTCTCGGAACGCTGAACATATACAACGCACCTACCGCCATTTGTATGAGCAGAATTCCTCCACGCTTGATGTTCGCAAAAAAGATTTTTATTACGCAGTAGGCAAAAGCAATCATACATAACAGATTCAATAATCCGAATGTTGTCTGGTTTGCAACTGCAAAACTGCCCTCTAAAACACTTGTGCTTTGTCCTGCTAAATCAATGCTTTGCTGTCCTGCCATTATGGAGGACAAATCCTTTGAGAATGTGTTTTGCAGGCTGATGCAAAATTTATACAGTTCCACAGGCACAACGCCGAACAGCGAACAGGCAAAGAAACCTTTTAAGACATTAATTGCAGTTGTCTTTATGTTCGCTCTGCCGTTCTGATATTCTATTGCAACATCAAATACGGCGACGACCGTGCCTGCGACGAACAATGCCCAGCCAAACAGCGTAAACAGGTTTATTGTCGCCTGCACCCAAGTGAGGTCGAACACATCTGCTCCCATATTTCCCATCATTGTGAAGAAGTCGGCAACAGCGTTGTAAATCGTTTCATAAAGCCACTGAAGCATTGTGTTCCATATAGCATTTGAGATTTGCTCACCGAGGTAATCGAACACACCTCCTATGGCACTTCCGATTCCGCCGATGAAATCTCCTAACCAGTCAAAAATATAAATCACCTCCACAAAAGGCTGTTATGACTTAACACAACAGCCTTATTTTTATTGTTATCAGAGTATCGTCCAAATGTACAGTGGTGCTGTCAGCGAGAACACAAGACAGCCGAAAAGAATTGCCGGCGCGGTGAATTCAAACTGTCCGTGCTTGCGGTAATCGAGATAAGCAGTAGCAAGTTTAACAAAGAAAAGTATGGCAAGAATCATATCTACCGCAGGAAAGACAACATTGTTTACAACATTTTTAATCTGTGTTTGTGCCGAGTTCCATGTGCTTTCAATGGCTGATGATACATCGCCTGCGGCAAAGACTGTTACCGCCGATATTCCGAGCATTAACAGTATTACTGATATTCCTGCCAACCACTTCAACAACTTAATTTTTCTTGATTTTATCATTTTTTACCTCCGATTTTCTTAGATCATTCTCCGATATATATCTGACTTCGATGTTCAGTTTTTCTGCAAAGCGAATTTCTGTTTTCATACCCTCGGTTAATTCATCACCGAAAACCCAGACCGCATCACACACCCAAAGCATAGAAAGTCCCGCAAGCATACCAAGGTTTCTTTCTTCTTTGTTGCTGTCATCTAAAATCAGCGCATAAAAATGCGGTATGAACGGAGCCATACCGCACTCTAACGCATATCGGGCATATCGTTTTGCGTTTTCAATATTTGCAGATACATTACCGCCCAAAGGCGAACAGATATATGTCCTGTGCATTATTCATCATCCTCATCTTTCTTCTTGAGTTTGATGATAACCACAGAAACAAGACCGCCAAGCGCAACTGCACCTAAACCAATCCAAAAACCGATATTTGAATTGTCTCCTGTCTGCGGTTTTTCAGGTTCAGGCTGCGGATGAATAGTTACAGTCTGATCCTTGTCATCAATGTCAGCGTGAACAGCAATTTCCGTTTCATCACGGTAGAGAGTTTCAAACACAACAATTTCTGTTTCTTTGGTAATTACAGAACCGTCAAAGGTAAAGGATACTGTTACTTCGCCGTCTGCTATTTCGGGTGTGAATGTTACTTCGGAACAAACTTCTTTGCCGTCAACAAGGAATTGCTTACCCGTGGATTTATCCATAAGGATGCCTTTGATTGTGTATTCTTTTCCTGCTGTGAGATGTTTGTAGGAAACAACATCGTCAATGGTAATATCACCGTTAGCTGTGAATTTCTTTTTGCCTTCAATACTTGCCTTTGTTCCGATTTTCGGAAGTTTAACAGTTACGGTCTGACTTTCGTCATCAATTTCAGCGTGGACTGCAAGCTCTTTATTCTCACTGTAAAGGCTTTCAAAAACGACTATGTCAGTATCTTTCTTGATATATCTTGCGTCAAATTCAAAGGAAACAATAACATCTCCTGTTGGTTCATCAGGTGTAAATGTGGTTTCTGAACGGATTTCTTTTTCATCAATTAAAAGTGGTTCGCCTGTTGCCTTATCCATAAGAACACCCTTAACCGTGTACTCCTTGCCGGGTACAAGATGCTTGTACTCTACAACATCTTCAAGTGTGAACACTTCTGTTGCTCCGACTTCCTTTTTGCCGTCAACGGTTGCTGTGGTTTTTAACTCAGGAATTTTATCGTTCTCAACTGTGATTTCGATAATTTCCTTGTTATCAAAAATTGTTACGGCATAGTTTTCTTCATTAGGGAGATAACCCTCAGCAGGCTTTAACTCACGGACAATATATTCACCGTAGGGAACATTGGTAAATTCAAAAATACCGCCCTCGTTTGATTCAGATGTTAAAATTGCAGTTTCTTCTGTAAACTCTGTTTCATCAGTGCTAAATAAGCCGAACAATGCGCCTGCGATATTTTCGCCTGTTTCACGATCAATCTTCAAGCCTTTGATTGTGCCATAGATGATTTCATTTTCAATCGGTTCACCGTCATTTACAGAAATATGAACAGTTGCTGTATCCTGTCCTGCGTATTCAAACACAACAGGGTATTTTTTCTCAGATAGGATATAGTGATTGTCCGTGCTGATTTCCTTAACATAGTAACTGCCGATTGGAAGGTCGGTGGTGAAGGTTGCCTTGCCTTTTTCATCACAGGTGATAATTTCAAGAAGTCCGTCCTTTGGAATGACAGATCCGTTTGCGGCTTTCAAATCTTCATCAGCGTAAAGTCCGAATGAAACATTGAGGATTTCGTCATTACTGCCAATGTTGAATTTCTCGTTCTGTTCAAGCACTTTGGTAAGGTCGATTTCAACCTTTTGTCTGTCGTTTGTAAATGATGTTGAGGTGTTAGTCACCTTTTCATTCTGTCCGGCATAGGTGAGCGCAATATGATTTACAGTCCTGTTCAGAACAAATCCGTTAGGAGCAGTTTTTTCTACAACACGGTATTTGCCGAGGTAAAGCTGTTTGCTTGTTGCTGTGCCTTTTTCACCTGTGGTAATGGCGTCAACAAGAGTATCTTTTGTATATCGAACTGTTCCGTCAGGCGTTGTAATATCCTCATCAGCATAGATTTCAAACACTGCACCCGCCAAACCGCTTACAGAATATTCAGGCTGATATATGGTCGGAAGTGTAACATCATTTCCGTTTTCATCAGTATATCCGCCGCCGACTGCAGTTACATTCGAGAAAATCTCGCCTGTTTTTTCTACGGTAATTGTGCCTTTCTGCGGAGTATTTTTCTTCTCGGTTTTTACAATTGTAACGCCGTTTTCTTCACTTGTGTTTTCTGCTGTAATGTCAAAATATACAGGTGTGCTGTCAAGGATATATCCGTAAGGAGCCTGCACCTCAACGACTGAATAGCCTTTGCTGTAGGGCAGAGATTCGGGTGTAATTAGATAACCCTCGCTGTTCGTGTAGAATGTGTCAATAGTTGTAACCTCGGGATAGGTGTAGGTCATAGTCACGAGCTTTCCGTCAAGATTATAAATCTGAAAGCCTGCACCTGCATACGGAATCTGTTTGCCTGTTTCGCTGTCAACCTTTACTATCTTTACATAGCTTTCAAGGCTTGCGTTATTGATGAGGTATTTGTAAGTCTTATTATTTTCAGAAATAAACACATCAAAATCAGCAATGAACTCTGTACCGTTCCAGCCTTTGGTCTGATGAACAGTGTATGTGCCGTAAGGCAAATCCTTTGTTTCCGCAAAGCCGTATTCATCACATACAAGAGTATCTCTTTCAGTTTCCTTTGCCTTGTTGTAACTACCTGCCGATTTCAGATACACCTGAAATTCTGCACCTTTTTCGGGAGTTTCAATTTTTGTACTGCCGTCATCGGTGTGCTTGATAATTGCAATTTTTCCTTTCAGTATATCTTCGGTAACACCCATTGAAACGCTGTTGTTTTCAAGCGTATATTTTTTCGCCTCTGCACCGATATGATATTCGGTTTCGTCAAGCAGATAACCCTCGCTCGGGTCAATTTCTTTTAAAGTCCAGTTGTCACCGCAAATATAATAAGATGTGGTAAAACTGCCGTTTTTATCGGTGGTGTACTTGTCAACCAGTTTGCCGTTATTGTAGATTCCGTAAACTGCTCCTGCAAGTGTTGCATCACCCTGTGCAGACTTTGTTTCAGCGTCTGTTTTTGTAACAGTCAGCTTCCACTTTTTAAGAACATTACTGAAAGAAACAGTTGCCGTTTTCCCACTTTCAACATTTACGGTCTTTGATTTTTGTTCGGCATACTCTGTCGGAGTATGCTCAGTAACCGTGTATTTTCCGGGGACAAGGTCGGTTAATTCAAATTCGCCCTTTGAATTGGTTTTTGCAGTTTTGCTGTAACCATCGCCTTTGACAGTAAACTCAATATTTGCAACATTACCGTCCTCGGAGGTTTTGACCAGTTTGAGATTACCTGAGCTTGTCTTGACCTTGAAATATGCTCTTATCGGGTCAGCATCATTTTCAACGCCTGTGATTACATCCTGCAAAGTTGCATCTCCATATGGGATAAGGGTTGTATTTCCTACGCTCGGCATTGACTTTACAGAGTTGAATGTTACTGCATCGTTGACTGGCGAAGTTGAAGTCAAGGTCAGCCTGTTTCCTGATACAGATACACTCATACCGCCTGTTGTCTTGAAGCTGAAATCTGAAAGAATACTGTTGCTGTCGGTGAGTGTTAAAGTGTACTTTCCGTCTGAATATTTCATCTCATAGGTTTCAGCCTTTGAAGCGATTGCACTTGCAAAACTCGGAACGGTTGAATAATTTGCAAGGCTTTTTGAGATTGCATTGTAAACCGACACAACTCCGGGATTTGCTCCGCCTGCACAGATACCGTCAATGAATTTTGTATTTGTGCATTTATATCCTTCGCCTGTAGAACGACAACCTGAAACAAACTCCCATACAATCAGCTGTGTTGCTACCCATTTCTGATCCTCTGTTCCGCTTAAGCTTTTTCCCGAACCGGGTTTGCCGTAGAGCAGAGCAAGATTGATTGCTTTCTGCTTTGCCGAGCCTAAATTCTTCCAAACGGTTGAGGCACTTTCTGTCAGCGTATTGCCTGAGTAGAGCGTGTGACCGGGTTCAATGCAATAGGCTTCTTTGCCGTCTGCAAAAATCTTGCAAAGCTCTTCGCCCACTGTACCTACAGTATAACCGTCGCTGACTGTGGTCTGCTGGAATTTGATTGTGTTCCCGGTGCTGTCATAACAGTAATCAAAGGTAATTGTAACCTTATCACCGCTTGCCGCGCTTACAGGGAGTGAGAACATTGTTCCGAATATTACGGCAACCGCAAGTAAAAGTGCCGTTATTCTTGTAAGTTTTTTATTTTTGATTAAGTTCGTCATTTTAAAAATCCTTTCATAAAAAATATGGGCCAAGATTTTGCCCTTGCCCCGATTGATGTCTTATTCTGTTTTAAATACAATCATAATTTCATCGCCTGCCCTTCATTGAAATCTTCATCTATATCATCGGACTGCTCACTGCCGTCTGTGATATTTACATACTCGCCGATAATGTTCAGCGCTTCGCAGTAACTTTCCGAACTCGTAACACGACTGCACATTTCCTTTGCCTCGTCAGCCATACCGTTTTGTTTGAGAGTGTGACTTGCAATTCCTAACAGATTGAATATATTGCCATCCTGACCTATCAATGCACAGTCGGGTTTGACCTTTTCTGCTTTGCTCTGTTCATCGATAATAAAACCACCGAGCTTGTTATCTACATAATCGGAAAGCCAAGTTCCGGCAAAGGCTGTGTAGGACTGTAATCTCCACATTGCAAGCTTGCCGATGTCAAGGTGGACATCGGCAAATGGATAAAGAATACAGGTAACGCCGTCATTTTGAAACACAGAAACATTCTCAAACTTTGTATTGTCAAGAAGTATTCCTTTGTCCGTAAGCATTTTATTGATGCCGTCCACCCATTCCTGTGTTTCACCGCCGCATCCCTGCAAGATGAGTCCTTCCTTGCCGTTCATACGGCGGAGATCCGAGAGTGTAATATTATTGATTTTCATTGTCATTTTCCTTTCATAAAAATAAGCACCCACAATGAAGTGAGTGCCTTGCTTAATCGTCTGTTCAACAATAGACTACATATATTTTGTTGTTTTCTGTGATTACATTGAATGATAAGTCGCTTGGAGTAATGCCACTGCTTTGGTAGTAGTAAGCTACATACTCAACATCACCATAGCAATCTGCCGTAAGTTCCGAAGTGCTGTCATAGTATGATGCGTTTGTTGGCGAAAACCAACTTGCGTTGCCTGTATTCAGTGATGAGTCGTATTTCATTCCAAGCTGCTGACCGTAGGCTATGCAGGCACTCACCGCATACTGAACATCAACCGTTTTTGCTTTGGTAGGCGGTTGTGTAGGCTTTTGATTAGGAGTTTCAGTTTCTTTTTTAGCAGTCGATTCAGATTTTTGCTGATTACTGTTTGCTGTATTCCTGCTGTTGTTCTGAACCTCGGATTGTGTTTTCTGAATCGGATCTGTTGCCGAAACAACCGCCGAATTTTGCCCACTGTCGGCTTTTTCTTCGGTTTTGCTATTCTGTTCTGAAGGCTCTGTTTCTTTTGAAACTGTGGCTTTTTCGGCTGTTGTTTCAGTCGTTTCATTTTCTGCCGTTGATAAGGTGTTTGTCGGTGCAGAAGTTTCCGTAGATACAGAAACACCCACGGAAGTTGAAACCGTGGGTGATAAAGAACTGTTATTCATTTTTTCTCCTGTTGTACAAGCTGTGAATATTCCTGCCATTAATATTATGCTTATCATTATTGCGATTTTCTTTTTCATACTATCGCTGTCCTTTCAGCAACAAGTATATCCAAAGAATTTCAAATGTCCAGAGATTTTTGAATACCAACTGATAATCACTTCTTTTTGGCAGACGCAAACGGTAAACTAACATTCTGTTTTTCTGCCAACAGCAGAGAAAGATGCAAAAGTGCATCTCTCTGTTCTTCCTCGGACAGGCTGTCAAGGAAATCTTCAAGGGTGAAATTTTCCTCGAATTCTTCTGCAAATTCATTACAGTTGTCGCAGATTTTTTCTTTCCTGACAACTACCGAGCCATCATCCTGCTGTGTGAATGATAAAACATCGTTGTATTTGAATCCGATTCGCTGACGGATTTCAAAAGGAATTGTAATTCTTCCTCTTTTTCCGAGAACTCTGAACAACCTGAGCATTACTCGTCCTCGCTTTCTGCGAGTTCTGCTCTGCACTCATCGCAGATGCAGTCGCAACAACATTCTTCACTATCATCATCGCACCTCTCAATCAGAATTGCTCCGTCCACAGCTGAAATCTGCACAGCACAGTCGGATGTGATTCCTGATACAATAAGGGCATCAAGCGGTATGCTTACATAAACTCTATTTTCCATTGTTAATAATACACTCCTTCAAAATTTGTTCTAAATCAATTTGTTGTTCGGTGGTTAAATCAAGCAGGCTCAACTGCAACGGCTTGTTTCTCTGCCTTTCATACATATCGTAGTTGCTGATTAGCAGTTCAGGGAATTGTTCGCCTGCGTTGATTCGCTGTTTCATATTGTGTAACCTTGTGAAATCAAAGAATGAGTAACCGTCATATAAATTACGGATTTCTTCACAATCGTTATATGATACAAGCCATTTGCCCTTTGAATTTGCAAGTGTGTTTTTCAGCCTCTGATGGTCATCCCAAGTGAAACCGCATTGATAAACATACTCACTTGAAAAATAAGGCGGATCGCAGTAGAAAAAGGCATTTTCTCGGTCATAATGCTTTATTAAAACTTCGAAATCCTGATTTTCAATCACAGTATTTTCAAGTCTTTTTCCCACTTGCTCTATCAGTTGAAACAGGCTCACTACTGAAAATGGCTGACAGGCAAATGATTTTCCGCCGCTTGAATAGCTGTATCGCAAAAGTTTCAGAAACATTACTGCTCTGCGCAAGTCGTAGTCCTGTTTCATTTTTATATACAATTCAATGATTTCTTCTGCTTTCAAGTCGGGAAGAATAATCTTCGTCAGTTCCAATTCCTCATCAAGGTACTTATCGTCAAACTTTTCCTGTTTAAAAAAGTTCTTTATGACATTGAAATCATCCCTTGAATTAAGCGGATAAAATCCAAGTTCTTTTATGAACGCCATAGGTCTGTCACGCATACAGCGAAAAAGGTTTACAAGATTATGATTGAAATCGTTGTAAACCTCCATTTTATCAGGCTTTTTCTTGCCTAAAAGTACCGCTCCCGAACCTCCGAAGGGTTCAATATACCTTTCGTAATTCAGAGGAAACAGGGCGTACAAAATATGAAGGATGGAAGTTTTATTCCCCATCCAACTTACAGGGGTTTTGATTACTTTTCACTCCATTTCGGAATATCAATCGCCCCTGAAATGACAAAAAGCCGTTGATTAAGTTTTTAACTCAACCAACGGCTTATATATGAAAACCAATATCAGTCATTTGGAACGATTGATATTAGTTGTAGTTATTTAATTTTTATCGTTTACCTTCTTAATAATCTTCCCAATTTCAGAGATTACATTTACTGTCACAGCACTTCCAGACATCTTGTATAGCCTGCTGTCGGATAGTCCTGTTGCTTTCGCCTTGTTGAACTGATCGTTCGTGAAGCCCTGTAATCTCCAGCACTCCCTCGGAGTAAGCTTTCTTATTCTGCCGATATGGACTTCTCCGTTTGGATCAACAAAAGCAACTGCGAATTTTTCATTGTTATCGAGAACATCTGAATTTTCTACAAACACTCCCGAATGTTCAGCCTTTCGGTTACTGATTCCCGAATCCTGCCTTGCGGTTATGCATCTTGCAATTTCTGTCAGTTTCGGATCAGGGTTCAGGTCTATGAAATAATACGCCTGAGTTGCGGAAGTTGTCAAAGTGTGCGCTATCTGACTTCCGACTCTGCCACGCCTTGAATTTTGTCCCGAAAAAGCAGTATCTATGCTGTCACCGGGATATGCAACCTGATAACCGTCTTTAGTTTTTGATTTAATCGGCAAAGCAAAGTTTTCAATATCTTCAATAAGATACAGTCCGCTATGACCGCCGAATCCTCCCGAACCGCTTGTCAGTGTACAGCTTAGCCCTTTAGATGAGTAGATTCGCTCACCTTGCGTTGGGTTTTCTTTGTATAAGAGTTTTTCCGCTTGTTTGCGTGAAAGATAGTACTTCGCCGGCACATTGTCCTCAATGATATCCGATAATGTACACTCGATTTCGTGATTGCGGTACTCCGAAATTTTTGCTGTTAAGTACCTGCCAACATACATCATACCCCTCGTCGGTGCAAGCTATGCTTACTCGTTTCCAACCGCAAGCGGTTAAAAACTCGCACGCTATGCTGCACCTCCTCTCCCCAAAAAGCTTAATGCTTTTCGGGGACCCTGTATTCAATGTATTGAGGATTGTTTCAAATGTTTTGCCTGAGTCGTGGTTAAGCAGACCGGGAACATTTTCGAGGAAGATATACTTAGGTTTTTTAACGGCAGCAATTCTTGCAATTTCAAAAAACAACGTTCCTCTTGTATCGTCAAATCCTTTTCTTGCTCCTGCGATTGAGAAGCTTTGGCAAGGAAATCCGCCGGTAATAAGGTCGAAATCGGGTAACTGTTCGGGTACGATTTTTCTTGCATCATCAAAGTAAAGTTCACCTCCCGTGTCGTACATTGCTTCGTATGCCTGATTTGCATACTTGTCGATTTCGCAGTATCCGACGCACTCAAAACCGCCTATGGCTTCAAGTCCGGAACGGAAACCACCGATGCCAGCAAACATATCAAAAAATCTGATTGCCATAAATCTTCATTCCAACGAAGATTTATATATTAAAAAACGCCTCACATTCCTATTGTCATTCCGTTATCCTCATCAGGAGTTTCATCTTCAACTTCTGACATAGATTGGTTTTCTGCTTTGATTTCTTCCTGCGTAAGCTTTCTGAATGAGTCCTCTCCGGGAACTACACCGAGTGTTCGACGATTGTCCCACTCAGGAAATATCGTACCCAACGAATCAACAAATTTAACCGTTCCTCTTGTGCCTGAGGTCACAGGTGCATAAGGGTCATTCATAGAGATAAGCTCAATTCTTGTACCCGGCGGATACAATTTCTTTGTGCTTTCAGATATTCTGCGCTGTCTTTCGTATTCGTTCAAGTTATCTTCTCCAATTTATTTAGTTTTGATTTAAGTAATAGCTTTAGTAGGACTTCTTATTTTTATTGTCACAAAATCAACCTCCATCCTTTTTCTGTTTGTATTGACATTTTTGTTGTCAGAGAAATGTGAGATTTCATTTTCATCACAATCATCATTTCACCTGTCAAAATTAGGTTTCTGCCGCATCTCTCTTTCAAACTTCCTGAGTTCAGGTGTGTCGGTAAAATACATTTAAAATCATTCCTTTCGATTTTTTGTAAATAAAAAAAGGCAACCGTTCTAATCAAAAAATTAAAAACGATTGCCAAATAAAAAAAGAGCCAATTACTATATCTCTAAAATAAGAAATATAATGATTGACTCATATATTTGATAATATTAAATTAAGCAGATTAGCGAAAGTAATCAGTTTTCTTTACCTTTAACTAAATTTTGTAGCTTTTCAACAGCTTCATCTTTAGTTTCAGAATCCTTTACTATTTGGATAATTGAGTTCATAAGAACATCAAATTGTATGTCTGTCATATTTTCGAACTCCATATCTTTTCCTTTCCGATAAATCAATTATCACTTCTACCGGAAATAAATTTTGTATATAAGTAATTAAGGCTCATAGAAAAACTATGAGCCTCTTTTGGCTCCCCCAACTGGGCTCGAACCAGTGACATCATGATTAACAGTTTGATAGTATAGTTGAATTAGGAGGAGTTAACAGAAATATAATTTATTAAAATATTTAAAGTCTCTTGATTTTTGCTTTTTTATCAAATATAATTAACTTTAAAATTGTTTATATAGGAGTAATAAAAATGTGTGCAATATTGTTATCTATAAATCCACAATATGTAGATAGAATTATGCGTGGAGAGAAGATTTATGAATATAGAAAATCTAAATGCAAACAAGAGGTTAATAAAATATTTATTTATTCGACAAGCCCAATAATGAAAGTTGTTGGTGAAGCTGATGTTGAAAGCATATTAGAAGGCTCTCCGAGTAAAATCTGGGAGATAACAAAAAATGATTCTGGTGTGAATAAGAAATTTTATGATAAATATTATGAAGATAAATTTCAAGCTATCGCCTATAAGCTTTGTAATATAATAGAATATGAGATACCAAAGGATTTAAATGACTTTGGTATAAAAAGTGCCCCGCAATCTTTTCAATATATTAATATATAACAACTTAATGTGAATGGCTATTTCCCTACACTCGCCAGAGCGCATGACTGTTAATTTGAATTTGCTAAAATAGTTTGTAACTGCTCTTCAATTGTACCTATACCTCTACATCTTAGTAAAGGTATATTAATCTGTTCAAAAAGTTTGTTTTTAAATTCGTCTTTTTCGTTGCTGTGGCTGTTATCGTCAAGCTCTATTGCAACTACAATTTTCAAAGTTTCTTTATCAAGCAATAAAAAATCAATATGCTTACATCTGATTTTTGCAAAGTATTTCATATATTCAGATTTGTTATTAACTTCTACAAAATCTGCAAGTCTGACTTTTGCAAGAGGAAGTAAATTTTTGCTTTCTGCAATCTTCTGCAACTGCTTGTAAAAATAAAATTCGTTCTTTGTAAACAAATACTTTTTCTTATACGATTTATAATCATCAACGCTGATGTTTTCTTCTTTCTCTTCTTCAACATCTACAGTATTTGTCTTATCAACACTCAAGTTTTTGCTTTGCTGTAACTTTTCATTAGTTTTCTTATTTCTAACGCTTTGCGATGCTACTTCTAATATTATTACTATAATACCTATTACAATTAATATTCCCCAGTTCATTTTATTCTCCTATTTCATTTCAATATTATGTATTTTATTTTTACCTGATATACTTAGCTGATTTTTTACGCCAACTTTGTAGTTTGGTGTTGGGTCATTAGTAAGTCCTAAAATATAGTCTGTGCTTACTTCGTGGAACTTTGCAATATCAACTATAATATCTGCGGGTATTGTAGTTTCCGCTCTTTCGTATCGTTGGTACTGTGTTGTATATAAACCTAAGCGTTTTGCTATTTCTGCTTGTGTTAGATCTTTATCTTCTCGTAAGTCCTTGATTCTATTATAATACCTTTGCTTTTTGTTCACTAAATTCACCACCCCTTTGAAAATATTTTACACAAAAAACACAATTTTGTATTGCAATTAACACGATTATGTGTTACAATATAATTATTAAAACACATATATGTGTTTATACACAACATAACAACACAAATATGTGTTGTTATGCTTAAAGGGGACATAAAAATGCTTGAAAACACACAATTCAAAGAACTTAAGCTTAATGTAAATAAAACAAATATGGTTAAGCTTTGTAAGTTTTATTTTCATGAGATTTTAAATAAAAAATTATCAGATTTCTTCTTTTTCAAATATCAGCGTGACAGTTTTTATGTGCTTGAATGTAGTGGTTATGAATTTCATTTATTTGTTAATTGTTGCAAAGTTCTTTTAACTGAACGCAATTCTGATGTTTCTTATATCGTTGATTATGACGATTTATTCAAATTTCACATTGTTAAAGAAAAATAAAGCAAAGGGTACATAAAAAATGGATAAAGAATACTTAATACAGCTACTTCGTCACCTTTGGTGCTTAAACCAGAACCAAAAAAATGGTATTCCGTGTTGTACAATTAGAATTAACGATTTCATTGTTGAATACACAAATTATCAAATTTCAGACGGATTCTTAATTTTAAAATTTGAAGATATCTTAATCGGATTTATTGATATTAATGATATTTATGAAATAAAATAAACACTCGGTTTATGCGACATAAAAAAGACACAAATAAGAGTAATTCTCCCTGTACGCTTGCAAAGGAGTATGTAACACTGATAAGTTTTTAAGTTACTTAATGTCAAGTCTTTCCGAGTGTCCTTATAAAATTTATTCAAAATTTATTCAGGAAAGGAGACAGGAATATGGCAAATGTTAAAAAAATAGTTGGCTACAGAATCGGAGATTTTCGCACCGAAGACGGCAACGACATTCACTTCATCAACCTTTTTTGCATTTCTCCGGCTGATGGTGTAGTAGGGTTACAGTCTGAAAAATTTAAAGTCGATTCTGATGAAGTCCTTGAAGGTATAGAATTCGGTCAATTCGCAGAACTCTATTTCAACGATAAACAAAAAGTTGTTTTAATTCAACCTTTAAGACCTTCCGATGAGGTACTTTCAATGTTTCACGAATTGCCTGTAGAAAATATAATTGAGGAGGACTAAATAATGAGTTTAATTCTCGGCTTTGGCTGCGGAGTTGGTTTTGCTTATCTTCTTAAAGTGCTGAAAAGTAAGAAAAATAAAGATTTCAAATGCGGTGACGAGGATGTTTGTTCAAATTGTAAGTTTCATTCTGTTGTTATTGATTCAATATCAGAGGTAAAAACAAATGTCAACGATTGATGAACTCGGCAACGGTCTTTTTTTACAAGGTTTTCAAGTTTTAATTGGTTTAATAGGTTTAATTGTCGGAATATTAGCCGCTAAGGCATTTAGTTTTTGGAAGTGGTAACAAAATGAATTTTATTCCTCTCTTAATGGAACTTTTTCCTTATGGTTTTGGAATTGGTTTTGCACTTTATACTTGTTTATCACTTTTATCTTTCGGTGTTCGCAAGGCTATTAGTCTTTTGAATATAAAATCTTAAAGAAAGGAGGATAAACGAATGTCAAAAATCAAGTCTTTTTTTAAAAGAAATGGTAAAAAATTCTCAATAGTTGTAGCTTCTGCATTTATGGTTGTTGTTAGCTGCGTTTCCAGCTTTGCAGCGGAAGCCGGTGCTGCTACAAGTTCGTCTGACCTTCAGAGTAGTTTTTCAACGTCTATATCGAGTATTCAGAGTGATGTTCTCGGTTATATCGTTCTCGCTCTTCCGGTCGGTCTTGCAATCTTCGGCACAGTTATTGCAGTTAAGAAAGGCATTTCATTTGTTCGTGGTCTGATTGGTCGTTAATTGTTTTTACCTCTTTGCGTTAGGGGCAGGGTTTAAATGCCCTGCTCCTATTGTTTTGTAATTTTTAGCTTTTAGATTGTGAGGCACGCCGTAGGCATCTTTGCAAGTCTGATGTTTCTATTCTCTGAAAAAATTTTTTAAAAAAAGTTTAGTCTTTACTCGGAAAAAGCAAATGATAAAATGTTTAAGCCGAGTAACTTAAAAAAGTTTTAGCTTTTGAGTTGCTCGGCAACGCTGCTAAATCATTTGCTTTTTCCGAGTCAAGACCTCCGCAGGAGCTTTTTTTAAAAAATTTTTTCAGACATAGCAGCCTTTTTAAAATGGGCGTTCGTAGTGCCGCCTGCGGCGGATTGGGGACTCGCTCTATTATTTTTTCTTGCTAGTTTTCCGGTGGGCGGGTTTAGAAAAGCATTTTCGCTTGCGGAAATGCTAAACCTTATTTACATTATTTACAAACTTTCCTCTTAATCAAAATCTTGTTATGCTGCATTAATAGTAATTCTTAAAATATTAAATCAGGCAATTTGTCTGATTTGATATTTTAAAAATTACGAACCTATTAAACTTTTAAAAGGTGTGATTTTATGGCAATTTCGCTTTATAGTGGTACTCCGGGTTCATACAAAAGTTATCACGCTACCGCTGATATAGTTCATTGGCTTGGTTCCGGTCGAAATGTTATTTCCAATTATCCGGTTAATGCAAAAAAATACTATAAAAATCGTAAAAATTTAGGTAAGTTTATTTTTCTCCGTAATAGTGATTTTACTATTGATTTCCTTTTGAATTTTGCAAAAGAAAATCATAAACCCGGCAAACTTAAAGCACAAACTCTCATTGTTATTGATGAAGCAAGTATAATGTTTAATGCTCGTCAGTTTGACCGTAAGGACAGAATGGAATGGGTAAATTTTTTTGCGAATCATAGACATTTTAATTTTGATGTAATTTTAATTGCTCAAAATGACAGAATGCTTGACAGGCAAATTAGAGGATTGCTTGAATATGACATTAAACACCGAGCGCTGCGTAATTGGAATTTAGCAATGGCTCTTGTTTCTATAGCTTGTAGAGGTCTTTTCCATTGTGTTGAGTATTGGTATCCTTGTAAAATAAAAACTTCAACGCAGCTTAAGAGATTTAATAAAAAAATTGCTGATTGTTACGATACAATGGCATTGTTTAATTTTACTGATGATAAGAAATCAGATGTACAAAACAAAACTAATTTGAAATCAAGCTTTTTTGGTAAATCGAATATTAAGCTTGATAAATCGAAGATTAAGGAGGCTTTTAACAATGAACAGAGTGTTAAAGTATCTGAAAAAACATAAAATCGGTAAAAGGTTGTTGTCATTGTTATTATGTCTATTAACTGTTGTTTGTTTTGGTGGTATTCTTGAACCGTTGCAGGCTCACGCTGTCGCCGGAGTTGATGACGCTATTTTTTTTATAGTCGCTTTTTTAATATGCTGCGGGATGACTTTTGCTTCAACTTCCGCCGCAACGAACGCAGCACAACAGTTTTATGCACAAGCTCCGCAGAGTGTTCAAGAGATTATTGACTACCAAGCTGAGCAATTACAAAAAGATACTGCTTTGCCGTTTGGCGTGCTCGCAGTTCTAAAGAGTCAATGGAAAGCTTTAATTGATGAGTTTATGGCTCAATTTCCGCAATACTGCAATATTGATTTAGATTACACTTCATCAGTTAAAAATCAGCTTACGAAAGACACACTTTTTAAAACACTTGTTGCTGGTACTACAGTAAGTATTTCAACTCCTTGGACTCTTGATACTAATATTTTTATTCAAACATCTGCTAATACTACTTTAAGTATCTATGGTATGGATACACTTAGAAAAGTTGTTGGCTCTGATTTATATAATCAAATATCTAATTATAATTCAAATTTTAAAAATATGAATAATACTCATTTTGCTGTTTTTAATGTTCCGGCACTTGATTTTACTGTTATTTTAATAATTGGACATAATTCTTCTAATAGTTCAGTTATTAGTAAATTAGCATATTTTAATAATTTTTCAGATGTTTACATTAACGGTTTTCCTGTTTCTGGTATTGGTACTTATTCGATCGCTCTTTATAAAAATGAGATTTGTAATTATACTTTTAATAGTGTTTCTCGTTCTTATACTTTAACTGCTCCAACTTACGGCAATATAGTTTCTCGCTGGATTGCTGATGATGTAATAAGTAGCAATGATAATCTTATTAATTGTGATGATTTATGTTTGCAAATTAACAAAATATCTCAACTTCTGCTTGGTGAAGATGTGTTTGATGTTGGCATTGACTCAGCACATATTCCGGGCATTGATAGTTTCCCAAGCACTGCCGATGATATTACTGATGTATCAACTTATCCTGACAGCATAGGAATAAGCGTGCCTCGTGATTTATCAGACACTATTACTAAAACCGCTGAGGACATCAGAACAGTCGATAAAGACAAAACAGACACTAAAGACGATACAAAAGATGATACAAGTGATAATCCTAATACAAAACCTAAAAAGCCGTCAATTCCTTCTATGTCTTTACCAGAAATATTATTTAAAGAAAAATTCCCATTTTGTTTACCTTGGGACATTTATAATTTATTTGTTGGCTTACGAGCTGAAGCCGAAGCACCTCGTTTTGTAATGCCGTTTAAATTTGAAAGACTTGGAATTAATGAGGAAATAGTAATTGATTTTTCAGATTATGAAGAACAAATAAAAATTATACGATTTTTTACCGGAGCAATGTTCGTTCTTGCTCTTGTTATGATTTCAAGAAAAATTATAGGAGCGCAGTAATATGAATATTTTTGGAGAGATTTGGAATTGGCTTTGTGATACTTTATACGAAATGCTTAAAAGTATTATCGACCTTTTACCGGACAGTCCTTTTAAGCTGCTTGATAATACTCCAATACAGCCATATTTAAAATATATAAATTGGGTTATTCCGTTAGATTTTATTGTGGACACGCTTTCATTGTGGCTCATAGCAGTTGCTGGCTATTATACTTATAGCGTTATATTAAGAGCCTTGAAAACGGTTGATTAAATATTGGCTATGGGGTGGCGGTTTTTTCCGCCGGGGTCCCCATAGCCAAGAAAATCAAAAGTTTTTTTCGGAGAGCAATCTCCGTTAGGGGGGCAAGCTAATAGCCCCCCTCTACATACAATCCAATCATATTATCAAAGA
>OJQZ01000308.1_pt1 | contig 45496 bp, 70 predicted proteins | sample 1599071 | NCBI WGS metagenome assembly OJQZ01 (sample SAMN03922525, study PRJEB24848) | human gut metagenome | isolation source: stool sample | host: Homo sapiens | place: Germany | collected 2010-05
ATAGAGAAAGATACAGAGATAGAGAAAGATACAGAGATAGAGAAAGATACAGAGAAAAAACACCCCCTATCCCCCTCAAGGGGGAAGCTGATTGACTTTAAAAAGCTTGTGAATGAGTTTGCTGGAAAGAACACACAACTCAAAGAAGCACTCAATGATTGGGTCTCAATGAGATGTGAAATGGCAAAGAAGAAAAAAGAGACCTTCACTCTTAGAGCTTTGAAGACAGCACTAAAAAAACTGCATGACCTGTCAAACGGGAATGAGGGGCTGGCGCTGGATATTGTGAATGAAGGAATTGAGGGCTCATGGAAAAGCTTTTACCCGTTAAAGGATAACCGCCAGAAGAACAAAGGCTTTGGAGACATATTGGATGAGTATGTGGATTATGCAAAGGAGCATTCACAATGAACGAAAAAGTCATAAAAGCTGTTGCGAGTTTGAGAGCGTTCTTTCCGACATTCACAAAAGAACAGACGGCGGCGTATAGCCAAATTCTTTCTGAATATCCGCCGGAGGTTGTTTCAGCAGCAATCAAAGAACTGGTGAAAACGGAAACGGAAATGTATGCCCCGCCCGTGGGAAGAATCTGCCAGATGTGCGAAAAGATTATTGCACAAGCAATGGGCGAAGTAGAGCTTAGTGCAACTGACGGATGGAAAGAGGTTATGCATGTCGTGTGTGATGTAAGCATTTATCGGCTGAAAGACTACAAGTGGAAAGACAAGGTTGCCGAAGAGTGCGCAAGAGCATTGACGTTTGAAGCTTTAATGAACATGCAACTTGGAACAGAAGAAGACGTTATGCGATCAAATTTCCTCAAAATGTATGAGGGGAAAGCGAAACAGGTACAGAAAAGAATGCAATTAAAACGGATTCTTTCCGATAGGAAGATAACCGAGGCAATACAAGCAGTAAGCGAAAAGTTGAGGCTAAAGGAGGCAGAATGATAAATGGAAAACAATCGATTTATGGTTGTGTCGGAAGAAAACGGGATCATAGCAATGAACCCATCCTACGTTGAATTGAAAGGGAAAAATCTCATCATCTACATGCCCGGAACATACAAACAGCTTGAGCTGGAATACGAAACAGAAGAAGACGCAAGAAACGCATTTATTGACATAGAGAGCGCTTATGAATCAGGGAGAATATACGTTTATATCTGAAAAGGAGTAGCACATGACGTTAGGAATGGAGGCGGAAAAACGAATAGAACGGTAACAACAGGAGAAGCAATCTGTATCTTTTCGGAATTGAAGAAAAGACTTGGAAATGGAAAGGAATGGAGAAATTTGGCACTTGATGATTACGTAGAAGATTTTCTTAATCCCGTAAAAAAATCAATTGTAGAAATTGTTGAAGATTATCTTGGAAACTGGAGGCAGAGGCAATGAATAGAGCAACATTTGTAGGAAATTTAGGACGTGATCCACAGATTAGAGCAACAAACGGCGGAACAGCAGTAGCGACATTTTCCGTTGGAGTAACAGAGAAGTACAACGTAAACGGTGAGCGGAAAGAACGAACCTCATGGATAAACGTTGTGGCATGGGGCAAGTTGGCGGAAGCAGTAGGAAACAATCTCAATAAAGGGAGCCGTGTCATGGTTGATGGGCGCATAGACACAAGAAGCTATACAGGAAAAGATGGCAAGACTGTTTACGTCACGGAGGTTAATGCATTTACAATCGCAATCCCGCTTGACACCAGAACAAGCGGAAATTTTGAACAGTATAGTCAGACACAAGATGAGGATATACCGTTTTGAGGCTGATATACAATGGGAAACTTCCGTCCGCTAATGACTTGGTGCAGCTTAATCGTGTAAATCGATATGCCGGGGCGGGGCTAAAGAAAAAATACACGGATAGTGTAGCAGCGGCGTTTAGACCGCAGGCATGTGGGAAACGGTTTAAAGGGCACTGCTTGGTAAGTGTCCGCTTCTTTGAGGCAACGAATCGGAGAGATGACGATAACACAATAAGCGGGTTGAAATATCTACTTGATGGGATCGTGAGAGCTGGGATTATGCCAGATGACAGTAAGAGATATTGTCACATTGCGTCAGTCGAATGCTTTGAATCAGACTTAATCATCAACGGGCGGAAGCAAGACTATGTAGAAGTTTCGATAACGGAAGATGAGAAAACTACAACAAAGGCAAAAACCGATAAAAATGATTCTAAAATGCGTTCATGAAGTTTTTATGATAAATCCATCATGAAAATATAGCGACATGGCAAAAAACGGAAAATTGATAAGGTTTTGACGATTTTAGACAAACGGAAGGAGTAAGAATGAAGCAGATACTGAAACACGGAATTATGATGGCGGTATTTTTTCAACTGCTGAATTGCAGTGCTTATACACATACAGGGAATCCCACAGCAAGTGGCGTTTATCCGACAGAGGGGATGGCAGCAAGTGACCATCTCCCATTCGGAAGCGTGGTCACATTACCTGACGGCAGGGAACTTGTAGTAACAGACAGATTTGGCGGCGGATATAGCGATCGCTTGGATATCTTCATGGACAGTGTGTCTGATTGCTGGGAATTTGGGCGGCAATGGTTAAAATGCCGTGTGGTAACGCCCAATGCCTAACCGCAAAGAGAATTACAGGGATTTAGGCAAATGGAGGATTACGACAAGAGAACAGAAAAAGCGATATTATGAGCGATTGGCTGTGTATGCGGTGCATGGCGGTAAACCGTATACGGATGATGAGAAAAAGCGAATTTTAGAACATTCAATCCCAGATAGAGAGTTAGCAATTGAAATCGGAAGAACAGTACGAACAATTCAGGTTTTAAGAAGCAGATGGAGGAAGAAATGGCGAAACTTGGAGAACGGATCGTGATATATGCGGCAAGGTACGCTTTGGAGCATTTACCGGCGGTGCAGGGAGATGTGCAGGACTACATCAGGCGGAAGATGAAAATGCTTGGTGATGATACCTTGAAGGACTTGAAAAGCGATATCACAAAAGGAATAGAACGTGAAAGAACGCTAAGACGTGACACCATGAAATGGGAGCGGTTAAAGATGGATATCGAAAAGGAACTTGCGGGAAGAAAGGAGAATGATTTGTTTGGGTGAAAATGAATATTTATTCAAAAATCAGGCTGGTAAAAAGTATAAAACCATATACGCAGACCCACCCTGGATAACCGAACGGGGGGGTGGAAAAATCAAGAGAGGAGCCGATAAACACTACCAACTAATGAAGACAGAAGATATTGTAAACCTGCCAATTGATGAAATTGCAGATGTAAACTGTCACCTGTATCTGTGGGTTACAAATAAATCCCTGCCGTTGGGATTAGAAGTTATGAAAGCGTGGGGATTTGAATATATTACCGCTATTACGTGGGTAAAAGACAGGATAGGATTGGGGCAGTATTACAGAGGAATGACGGAACACTGCTTGTTCGGGCGGAAAGGAATGCTGCCGTATAAGCTGATTGATGGTAAGAGAGTGCAAGGAAGAACGGTGGTCATCGAGCCAAAGTCAGAACATAACAGAAAGCCAAAGGCAATGAGAAAAATGATTGAAAAAGTAAGCTATGCACCACGGATTGAATTATTCGCAAGAGAACGGTTTGATGGATGGGATTGCTGGGGAAACGAGGTATAAATATGGTTATTTCAGAATTAGCTAAAAATAATAAGCGATATGATGTAGTGTATGCGGATCCGCCGTGGATACAGAAAAAAGGTGGGAAAAAGAGTGCTCGCCCGAACTCGAGCGGGAAAGAGTTAGATTATCCAACTCTTTCAATGGATAAGATAAAAGCAATCTTTCAAGATGTGAAAACAAGTGATAAACATAACTTGTTTGTTTGGACGATAGAAAAATATTTATTCAAGACAGAGGCAATGGTAAAATCTTTAGGTTATTCGGTGCATGCAAGAATTGTATGGGATAAAGTGACCGGAATACCAGCAGCATTTACAGTTAGGTATCAGCATGAATACTTATTATGGTTTTACAAGAAGGGGCACATTTTAATGCCGGTGAAAGAAGAACAGGGGAAATGGGCAGATGTATTTACGGAGAAGGTAAAAAGACACTCACAAAAACCGGAACACGCTTATAAAATGATTGAATCCATGTTTCCGAAAGCAGAGAAAATCGAATTGTTTGCAAGAAATACAAGAAACGGATGGGATTGTTGGGGAAATGAGGTGTAGTAATGGATAGATTGATCGACGTAATCAGTATAGTAATATTCTTTTGATTGATTATGTATGCAGCCATTAAATTAGACGAGGCGGCACGAAAGTTAAATGATGTGGAAGAACGTATTTACAGAGAAAGGAAATTAAAATGAAACGAGGATTTGAAAGAGTAATAGGATATAAGTATGTAAACTTGCCAAAAAGAAAAACGAAACAATCGGCGGGGTATGACATCGAAAGCGCTATTGACGCTGTAATCACACCAGGCGAAACAAAGGTGATCCCCGCTGGAATAAAAGCATGCATGAAACATTATGAGTGGCTGGGAATTTATGTAAGGTCAAGTCTTGCGATTAAGTATGGTCTTATCTTGGCAAACGGTGTAGGCGTCATTGATTCGGACTACTATAACAATCCGGGCAACGAAGGGCATATCATGATAGCACTCACCAATATTTCAGGCAAAACTTATAACGTAAAAAGGGGAGACAGGATTGCACAAGGGATTTTCCATCAATATTACAGAGTAGATGGTGATAAAACAGATGGAAGTAGAATTGGTGGTATAGGGAGTACGGGGAAATGAATAGAAAAGATACGATTAATGAAAAAGCAAAGCTGATTGAGGCAATGGCGGTTGATTTGGCGGATACCGTTTCAGAATACAAAATACTTTCAAAAACAGAAGATTATAGATTGCGCGGTAAGGTTGGGAGTTCTAAGAAGTCTATTATTGACAGGATACGGCTAATGCGCTTGCAGTTGCAGAACCTTAGCCGCATGGTGAATAAATCATGAGGATTTTGGACGCATGCTGCGGAAGTAGAATGTTTTGGCACGAGAAGGAACTATCATTTGTCGATTATCAGGATAACCGTTCACTGTCTACTACATTATGTGATGGGCGTAAACTTGAAATTAAACCGTCATTGATGGGCGATGTTACTGATATGTTTTATATCAAAGACGGAACTTATGACATGGTGGTATTTGACCCGCCACATTTAAAAAATGGCGGTGATAATGCGTGGATCATTCTGAAATACGGAAGGCTGCCAGAAGAATGGAAATTGTTTATGAAGACGGCGTTTGAAGAATGCTTTAGAGTTTTAAAGGATGGAGGAACACTTGTCTTTAAATGGAATAGTGAACAGATACCGTTCGCAGAGGCTGTAAAGTTATCACCATATAAGCCTATTTTCGGAGATAAACGGGCGAAAACAAGGTGGACGGTATTTGTGAAAGATTCTACATTAGGGAGGAATGGAATATGAAAAAGATAAGAATAACTTTTAGCAAGGATACTGTACATGTTGACGCATATAAAGTTGGCGCAAACGAAATAAAAAGTGCGATTCATGCACTACTTATTGGATTACATGATGATTTCGGAGAAAAGCCAAGTGAATTATGGAATGTCCTGTATGACGCCTTGTGGGATTTAAAAATAAAACATGGATGGAATATTGATATACGCCCTGATAAGGAGATGGGCAAGAATAGAGTAGACGATGTTTTATGTAGTCATGCAAGGCTGTTGAACATAATAACGCATGCTAATATCAGTGCCACAGAGGGAGAGTGGAAAGAAATTTGGAGTGCTGTTAAAGAAGCGAGAGAGATGACTAAATGGGAATGACATTTATAGACTTCTTTGCCGGTATTGGCGGATTCCACAGCGGATTTGAAAAAGCGGGAATGAAATGTATCGGCTGGTGCGAGTTTGATAAATACGCACAAAAAAGTTATAGGGCAATTTATGATACGGAAGGATTGTGGTTTAAAGATGATGTACGAAAGGTGCGAGGATGGGAGTTACCAGGGGCTACTGTTTGGACATTCGGATTCCCATGCCAGGATGTCTCTATCGCAGGAAAGCAAAAAGGCATTAAACGAGGAACACGGAGCGGATTATTTTTTGAAATTATGCGGCTCCTTGATGAAGCAGAAGAAAATAAACCCCGATGGATTATCGCTGAAAACGTTAAAAATCTGCTTTCTATTGAGGGGGGGTGGGGATTCTTCACAGTGCTGTCTGAAATGGCAGAGAGAGGGTACAGTGTTGAATGGAGAGTGTACAACTCAAAAGATTACGGAGTACCTCAAAACAGAGAGCGAGTGTATATTGCTGGACATCTTGGAAAAACAGGTGGACGAGAATTACTACCTAAAGCCAGAAAAAGTGAAAGAGCTATTAAGCAGGTTATAGGCGGGGCACAAGGAGAAAGAGTGTACGAGCCGAACATATCTTGTACGTTATCTTCACAAGGTGGAGGTTGCGGAGCAAAAACAGGGTTATATAGGTTTATAGACTTTTCAAAGAAAGATACACAGACAACGGAACACTCAAGATGTCTGACTGCACGTTACGATAGAGGTATATCTAATCGTGCAGGAGAATCCAGCGGGGTGATGGCAGTATTAACGCCAAATAGGACAGAAAGGAGACAAAATGGTCGAAGGGTCAAAGAACCAGGTGAACCGTCATTTACACTCACGGCACAAGACAGGCATGGAATAATGATAAAAAATGCCACAAAAAAGGGATATGAAATTGCAAGAAAGGGAGACGGCGTAGATATTGCATATCCGAATAGTGATACACGGTGCGGAAGGGTGCAGAAGCAGTTATCAAACACGGTAAAAACACAAAGTAACTTGGGGGTCGTTCTTGAAAATGAAAGTATATGTTATATACGCAAATTAACGCCGAAGGAATCCTGGAGGTTGCAAGGGTTTACAGATGAGCAATACGAAAAAGCTGCTGCCGTAAACAGTAAGAGCCAATTGTACAAGCAGGCTGGAAACGCAGTGACGGTGAATGTAACTTATGAGATAGGGAAACATATCGTAGGTTTCGAGAAGGAGGAAACATGACAATAGGCAGGATGGTTCATATACTGAAATTTATTAACAGTAGGCTTATTACAGATAAAGACAAGTTAAGTGCTATACAAATGGTGATAATGCGATATACACCAATTGACAAGGTAACGAAGACTGATTTAATAAATGCCTTAAAATGGCTGTTTGAATATACAGGAGGAAGAGCATGAGCAAAAGCGAAGAAGAAGCAGTAATGCAATATGCAATAGCAGCACATTTGGGAGAAAAGAATATTGTAATTCCGAATATTAGCTTTGCGAGAATATCATGCAGAGTTCCTAAGTATGGAAATAATGGACAGCTTATTGGACACGAATACCCGTTCAAGGGAGTTCGTCATGAAGCAGATTTGATATGGATAAACGACAATGACTATCTGACAGAAGTGGAAATTAAGACAAGTTATAGCGACCTTTTAGCAGATTTCAAAAAGAAAGAAAAACACCTAACAAAATATACACGGGCAGTTTACTATGCGTTCCCGTTGGATATGTACAAAGAAAATGAGGAGAAAATCAAAAAGGTGCTGGTTGAAAAATTCCCAGAAGCAGGAGTGATTATTGTTGGGATGGGTGGACTTGCAGTAAGTGTGATAAAGAATGTTGAATATTTTAATGCCGAAAAAATCCCAATTGAAGTAAAAATCGGGCTAATGAGAATCGGATGTCAGAAATGGTGGAGGAGAAAATGAGACAGGATAAAGAAGAATGGGTAGTGTCACTGGATGGAGAAAATTATAACGGATATATAACATACCCGGCAAAGGAAGCGGCTATTGAAGCTGGACGGAGGGAATTTACGAATGTAAAAAATGGTCAATATTCAGAGGTTTTTGACGGATATATAGGTGATGATAAGTTCTTTTGCGTCGCGCTATTTTCAAGACCAGAACCAACGGCAAGCATTGATAACATTATTGAAGACGTAGCATGCAACGCAGGTGTTATTTATGATGAATATTGCTTTGATTTTTTAGAAAATGTCACAGGAGAACAAAGAGAAGAGCTTGAAAAATAAATCAATAAAGTTGTTCAGCGCTGGCTTGATAAATACGAATTGAGAGATTATGGATTTTTAGTTGAAAATGTGGAGATGGTCAAAGTATGAAAACACTAAAAGAAGAAGTAATGGAATTGCTGATGAAAAGAATCGGAGTGGTAGAAGATGAAGAGTTCAAAGCGAGTACCATTGACAGAGGTTGTGATACCTACAAAATCTCAAAAGATAAATTATTTTTCAAAGATTTCACTGATGAATGGGTTAAAACTGAAATGTGGATTGAGATGATAAGGTCTTTTGAAGATTATGAATTTGAGGTGAAGCCGTTTAACCCGAACAATGGTGATAGATATTGGTATGTAAGAATGGATGGGGTGTTGCAAAACACGTTATTTGAAAATTCTCTTATGATAGATATCCTTAATAGAGCAATGGGCAACTGCTTTAGAACAAAAGAATTGGCGGAAGCACACAAAGAAGAGATTTTAAAAATCCTGAAAGGAGAAGATCATGAATGAACCGATAATAAGCCCGTGGATATTCTATGCGGCAGATGTCGTATTCAGTATTAATTTAGTTATTAATGTTTTGGTGTTGATTTTGTGTATAGCTACTGCGATTGCATTTTGCGACTATATGTCGAATAGAAGTCCGTATAAAGAAACCGAAACTATTCAAAACCGGAAAACATTTCATTCGTTATTAAAAATACTTGTCGTTGTCACAATATTAAATATTATGATCCCATCACAAGGTACATTTTACAAGATGATTGCAACAAGTTATGTAACACCTGCAAATATTGAAATAATTGGTGACAATGTAGACAAAATCGCAGATAAAATTGTTGATAAAATTAATAAGGTGAAAAGATAATGGCAGATATGGTAAATCACCCTTCTCATTACACACAAGGTGGGATAGAATGTATAGACGCCTTAGAAGCGGCTACAATCAATTTAAAAGGCATTGAGGCAGTTTGCACAGCAAATGCCATTAAATACCTTTGGAGATGGAAAGAAAAAGGAGGGATAGAGGATTTAGAGAAATCTAAGTGGTACATAGACCGCCTGATAAAAAAGATAACAATAAAAGCGTGATATAATAAAAATGTCCTTTGGCAACTCTCGCTAAGATTTAAACCTGCCAAAGGACGGGGGCGGCAACTCACCGCCCTTTTTGTTTTGAATCAGGTATAATATGAGTGGAGGATTTGACGATGTTTGATGTGAAAAATTCGGCACCAATGCGGATGACCAAGAAGTACAGCTATTTATATCCTGACGCATGGGATTTCATAGAAAATATTGCAACAAATAAAGAGCATAAAGATATGTGGCCGCATGAGTACGTTTATGCGCCGATAGAGGCTGGGCTAACATTATCTCTTGACCGAAAGAAAAATCAATCCAACCTTGAGAATGTGGCAGATGGTACGTTTATAGCTTGCTTGGCAGCGTGGAGAAGAACAAAAATAATTTATGACTTTGACGCCACGCTGACAGAGGAATTATACAAACAGGCAAAAAGCAACATAGAACTTGATACAAGCATGCTGACGCTGCCTGCATACTCAATATATATCAGACCCAATGACGGGGCGGAATATGATGGATTTTTCGTGTTTTTTGACTTTGACAGAGGACACTTTGAGTTCAGACTTCTTGTTGTAGATAGAAAAGGGAAACCAATATTGCCAATTTATCTGATTCTTCCTGAAACGGGAAGTGAACCGATAGATAAGATTATAGACAGAATGGTTAAACAATTCGATGAAATAGATTTACCGGCGGGAGGTAATGAAGATCTTGATGTAAACGGCAAAACATTAGAGGAATTTTACAGAAACAGCAAGCATTCTATCAGCAAATGGATAAACCTTGTTCTATATATTTCCGCTGTGAATGCAGATATAAAACACGAAAAACGGCACTTTTTCCGGCGGACAAGAAAGATAAAGGATATTCCCAGCGAGGTGGAACTTTTCAATGTAGGAGAAACCGCAGGGGCTAAGATAAGAGAATTTAGGAAAGCTGTACAGTATGATTATATAGAACCGCAGGGAGGACATCATAAATCCCCTGTAATGCATGTAAGAAGGGCGCATTGGCATACATTCCTTTACGGAGAAAAGAAGGGGAAACGCAGGCTTAAATGGCTCCCGCCAATAATTGTTAATTCCGATGAAATAAAAACAGTAACAATAAACAAAGTGAAAGACACGCTGTAATGGCGTGCCTTTTTAGATAGGAACCTTTTATAGGGGATTCGGAGGAACCTTTCCTTGGGGAATTTCAAGGGTAACCTTTTTCAGGGGAATTTAGAACCTTTCCAAGGGATTTTCAGGGAATCCTTTCAAGGGGATTTTCCCAAGGGGGTATTTAGATTTTTATAGAATTATTTATAAAGTGGAATTTTAATGCATATAATCACGGCATTTTACATTATAAAATGAATAGTTATGCAGATTTATCATAACTTATTTATAAAATGCATATTTCGAAATAAATTATATGCACTTTGTAACTAAAATACGGCGGAGCGCTGGAAGAGCAACAAGCAAAATGTTTCCCGATTTACGATATTCATATTCTTTCAGCTATGTACATCAGCTTTGATAGACTTTCCCCACTCAATGGCTTTATTTCTGCCTAATCCGACATATATTTGCAATTCATTTTGTTCGCCGAATGGTCTATATCCGGTAACACGTGTATATATCGGCATTCCAACCGTACACGCCCGCCGTGTAAAATTGCGGATCTGCAACGTTAAGAAGCGTTTGCAAATCACAATAACCGACGGAAAAGCATTTATAATTTTTTATAATCTCTTTTTTCGCAACCTTTATTCTCATTTTTTACACCTCCAAAATTTCATCACGATTTTTAAAATACTTTTTCGATCAGGTTTTTCAATTCATTGCTATTGCATGAAAAACCTGTTGCATAGTAATTATTTGAAAAAATTGTGGCGTCAAGCGTCAATGCTAACGCTGTCACGACTTCATCAATTCGACTACACAATTCCGCATAGTCTGCTTGAGAGATTCCGTCGTGATAGCTGCACTGATCAACCTTTTCTGTCAGCCATTCAGAATCTGCCCATTCAGAAAACACCTGTTCCCCGTTAATTTCGCCGATATACATATACGCATTATCGGTAATTTCATCAATGTGTATATCAACTTTCTTTCCGCTGCTTAAATAAAATCTCATTTCTTTTCTCACTTTCCCCCGATTTTTTCGGGAACCACATCTTTTATCTGTATATATTATAAACGATACAATGTAAAAAGTAAAGATATAAATGTATAAAATACATATAATTTATTTCTATCGACGGTTATAATCAGTGTTTATAATAAACTATAATATTGACAAAATAAACGTAAAAATATATAATAATGATGGAGGTATATAAAGATGGATAGCAAAGAGTTTCATAGACAGTTAAAAATACTTTTTGCACTGGCAGACGTCACAGCGACAAGTGCAGCACAAAAAGCAGGTATGACACCGCAAAATTTAAACAATAAAATTTCAAGGGGATCTCTAAGAGTGATAGAGCTATATAACATAGCGGACGCATTAGGATATGATATAGTTTTTAAAAAGCGTGACAATCAATAACAGATAAGACAATTACGTAGATACAACATAGATACAAGATAGATAGACTGACATAACAAGCAGTCTGTCTTTTTTTTATTGCATAAATGACAGCAGATTGATTATACAGATTGACAATTACAGTAATAACTCAAGACAAGCAAGATTAGATAATAATTCATATAGCATACTACATAACTATAATTTGTCTGATTTTAAGGTACTTCCAGCAGATAAAACGAGAGCGCAACGGTCGCCATGCCCCCGATAATCATGTAGATACCAAAAGTTTTCGATACTTTCGCACATCAGGGGTTTACATTTGTGGTATAATATAGTAAATTGAAGAAAACGAAAGAAAAACAAAGAAAATAAGAGTAAAATATATAAAAGGATGGTGAAATCGGAATTGTCGTTTGAAAATGACGTTAAATTACAAAAAATAACGGAAGAAACGATAGTTTCAGCGTCCTCAATGGCTCTTGTTTTAGGAATTACCACAGCAAGGTTGCGCCAGCTTGTAGGTGAAAGTGTTGTAGAAAAACGAGGACAGAATAAATATGGACTTGTTGAGTGTGTGAGACGATACTTTAACCACAAATCAAAGAGCGCAGCCGTTTCTTTTGATAAAGAACATACCCTTTTAGAAAAAGCCAAAAGGGAAACAGCAGAACTGGAACTTGCCAAAAAGAGGGGAGATGTCCATTCTACCGATGATATAGAGATGGCGGTAGGCAACATTCTTGTTGTTTTTAAAAGGACAATGCTTTCTATGCCTCATAAGCTGGCAAAACAGCTTGAGGGGAAGTCCGCTGCTAAGATTTCTGAAATACTGACAAAAGAAATTAATGACGGGCTTTTGGAATTGAGCCAATTCGACGCGGCTAAGCTGGGGGATAACATCAGTGATACCGAAAAAGACGATTGACTTATTTCAAAACCTGCTTGCTATGGTTGCCCCGCCCAAAGACCTTTCTGTCATTGAATGGGCGGAAGAGTATAGATATATTCCTGATGATTACGGAGCCCATCCAGGTAAATGGAGCAGTGATGGAGCACCGTATCAGATAGATCCGCAAAAGGCATTTACAGACCCTAATGTAAAAAAGGTTATTGCCATGTTTGCAGCACAGATGGGCAAATCAGAGATACTGTTCAATGTTATTGGGCGGTACATGCATTTAGATCCATCGCCCATGCTTATGGTGCAGCCGACAATTGAGGACGCCAGGGATTGGTCAAAAGAACGATTCACTCCCACGGTGGCAAAAACACCTATCCTCAACGACATTGTATATAAGCAGAAAAGCAGGGATAGCGACAACACTATCCTCAAGAAATTATTTCCCGGCGGCTACTTGGCATTAGTCGGAAGCAACGCACCTTCCGGCTTAGCTAAGAGAAGCATAAAAATCCTCCTTTGTGACGAGGTAGACAGGTTCGCCAAAAGTGCCGGCACCGAAGGCGATCCTGTTGACCTTGCCATAAAACGTACTTCCAATTTCTGGGACGCCAAAATAGGTATGTTCTCAACGCCTACTGATGAAGCGAGCCGTATATATCGTGAATATATGCTTGGTAGCCAGGAACAGTGGAAGCACCAGTGTCCTAACTGTAAAGAGTGGCATTGGCTTGATATGGATGATATGCAGTATGACTATGACGAGTTTACCGTCAAAGAACGCAAATCATACCATGTGAAAGACGTTAAATGGAGATGTCCTGATTGCGGCTTTGAATTTACAGAACCGCAGATGAAATCCACACCGCAGAAATACATTGCGGATAATCCCGATATAAAAGATGTGAGGTCGTTCCACGTAAACGCATTCAGTTCCCCATGGCTTGACTGGAGCGTGCTTATTGCAGAGTATCTTGTAGCCAAATCCGATGTAGAAACACTTAAAACTTTTGTAAACACACGTCTTGCGGAAGTGTATAAGCCGGTAGGCAAGATGAAAGATGTATCAGCGCTTGTTGAAAGACGTGAATTTTATGAGGCGGAAGTGCCCGATGGCGTCTTGATCCTTACGGCGGCGGTGGATGTACAGAACAACCGTTTGGAGTATGAGATTGCAGGCTGGGGGCGTGGAGAAGAAACATGGGGAATCAGGAAGGGAATCATTATTGGGGTTCCTGACCAGAAAGCCACGTGGGACGCATTAGATTTAGTCCTTGACCGCACGTACCACTTTAAAGACGGTTCAGGGATAGTCGTATCAAGAACATTCATTGATACGGGCGGCAGTTATACCAATGAAGTATATGACTATTGCGCAAGGAATACACATAAACAGCGTATAGCTATAAAAGGCGCAAGTGAGTTCAATGTGCCAATTATTTATAAGACGGCAGCCGCTAAAAACCATGATAATTTGTTATTACTTCTGCTTGGGGTATCTCAAGCTAAGCAATATATATTCCAGCGTCTAAGCATACTTGAATATGGAGAAGGTTATATGCATTTCCCGAACAACGAGGGGCGTGGATATGACGAAAACTACTTCAAAGGTTTGCTTTCAGAACAATTGGAACAGAAATTGGTGAAAGGGAAGCTTGTATCTGTATGGGTAAATATTGCCAAAGACCACAGAAATGAGCCCTTGGATCTCAAAAACTATAACTTGGCATGTATAAAGTCTATTGCCCCCGATTGGACGCATTATGAAAAAGTGCGGCGTGGGGAAGTAGAACAGAAACCGGTTAAAAAGGCACCGAGTTACGGCTGTTTTTCACAAGGAGGCGTATTCTAAATGGCTGATGAATTAACTAAAAAGGAAGTCCGAAACCGCAGACTGAAAGCCTATCTTGCGGCAGAAGAAAAGACGCTGACCGCACAAAAATTTGACGATGGAACAGTGAGCCTGCAACGTGCTTCTTTGAGAAACATCCGTGATGGGATAGATGGCATTGTAGAGGGTATGGATGATGGAAGTGACAAATTAGCACCGTCTTCCATGCGTAAAGTCGTACTGATGGATTATTGATATGGGTAAATTCTGGAACTTTTGGACAAAAAAGAATACATCAGTAAAGAACAGCGGGTATAGCGCTACTGGGGCAAATACCATTGTAGGGAGTATGGCGTCATGGCTTCCTGACAGGAATAGCCCGCAGTCTGATATTGACTATAACCTTTCCACATTAAGAGGTAGAAGTGCTGAACTGGCGATGGGCGGTTCTCCGCTTGCTTCTGGAGCGATTGAGAACGCAAGACAATATGTAGTAGGGGCGGGATTACATTTAGCGCCATCTCCAAAATACAGATTGCTGAAAATGACACCGGAAGAAGCTGATGAATGGGCGTTTGTCACAAGAGAAGCCTTTGACCTGTGGGCGAACAGCGTGTTTGCTGACATCTTGCACAAGAATAACTTTTATGACATGCAGGATATAGCCTTTAATAGTTATCTGGTTGATGGTGACAGCTTCGCTGTTATTAAACAGGAAACGCCGAATGCGGCTATGCCGTTTTACTTGCGGTTACAGCTTGTAGAAGCGTCAAGAGTATGTAATCCATATTCTGGCGGTTCTACATCGAATGTTTATCAATACAATCAAGACAACGGAAACAGAATTGTTTCAGGCGTTGAGATCGATAAGAACGGGGCGGTGGTTGCTTATCATATTGCCAATAAGTACCCAAACGACAGGGTGTCTGACGGAACTATTCCAGCATGGGCAAGAGTAAAGGCGTTTGGCGAGAGTACGGGCAATAGAAATGTATTGCAGATAAGCCACGAAACAAGACCTGACCAGTATAGAGGGATTCCTTATCTTGCCAATGTCATCACCACACTGAAACAGGTGGGGAGATACACAGACGCTGAATTGACAACGGCGATCATAAAGTCTTTCTTTACATTATTCTTCACGCAGACACAGGCACATGACAAAGCATTCCCACTTGATAGTCTGAACGGCGGACAGGGTAATGATTCTGAAACGGCAACAGCTGATGAATTGAGAAAAATACAGTTCAAGTTGGGTCCAGGTACGCTGAATGCACTTCCGCCTAACTGGGATGTAAAGGAAATAGACGCAAGCAAAAATTTATCTACCTTTGACCCATTCACGAATCAATTAATAAAAATGATAGGGTCGGCAATCGGGCAGCCTGCCGAAGTCCTGACAAAAGCGTTTAATTCATCTTACAGCGCCAGCAGGGCTGCACTGTTACAGGCTTGGGCGGGATTTAAGACATATAGGACATGGTTTGCCAATGATTTATGCCAGCCTGTGTATGAAATGTGGCTTTCAGAAGCTGTGGCAAGAGGATATATAAAGGCTCCTGGATTCTTTGAAAATCCGCTTGTGAGAGCCGCTTATTGTTCCGCTAATTGGTACGGACCCGTTATGGGTATGATTGACCCTGTGAAAGAAGCACAGGCAGGGGCAGAGAGAATTAAATTAGGATTGAGTACACGTGAAAAGGAATGTGCGGAGCTTTCGGGAACATCGTTCTCCGATAATGTTGCCCGCCTTGCTATTGAAAATAAACAGCTTAAAGAAGCAGGTTTACCTGTATATGCAGAGGAAGTTAAAGCGGAGGTAAAGGAGACTAAGGATGAGTAAATTCTGGAACTTCAAGAACAAGGGAGATGTTGTTGAACTGTCTATTGACGGAGATCTTGTTGATACGAACAGTGAGTTTCTCCTTTGGTGGCTTGGCGGAAAAAGTCCTAATAATTTCAGGAAGGAACTGAAAAAGTACGCAGGCAAAGACATTCAGGTACGAATTAACAGTTACGGCGGAGATGTTTTTGCCGGAGTAGGGATGTATGACGCACTCATGGAGCATAGACAGACGGGCGGCAAGGTTAAAACTTATGGCGAAAAAGTATATTCAGCGGCTGTTATGCCGTTCCTTGCGGGCGATGAAAGAGAAATGTCACCTGGCGGAATGCTAATGGTTCACAACCCGTTATGCAGTGTGTTCGGATATGCCGATGATTTAAGAAAACGGGCTGACACACTGGATAAGGTAAAAGACAACATCTTGAGTATATATGTACAGGCTACGGGATTAGACAAAGACCATCTGTCTGACCTGATGGACAAGGAAACCGAAATGACACCGCAAGAAGCAGTGGATGAGGGATTGGCCACAGGGATTATGGATTTTGGTATAACGAATAGTGCTAAAAACGTTGCCAATTATCACGCTATCGTCAACTCGGCTAACATTGCAAGTGCCGGATTGATGAAATATATTGAGTTGTCCAAAGTGGACAGGAAGGAGACGAATATGGCAGATAAAGTCGTATTCAAGGACACAGAGGAACTCCGCAAGGCATACCCGGCACTTGTAGAGGAAATCGAAAATGCGGCGAAAACCGCAGGTACAGCCGCCGTTGATGAGGCGGTAAAGGCGGAAAGGGAACGTATGATTGCCCTTGACGCATTAAATGACGGTTCAGAAGCCGTCAAGAAGATTGTTGATCATGCAAAGAGTGAAGGCAAAACTGCCGATGAAATCTCTTTCTATGTAGACACAATCAAAGAGGCAAAACCGAAAGACGCCGAAACATCTAACTATGTGGATCAGGCGATTCAGGATTTTGCTAATTCTGGAGCGGACGGAGTAAAACCCGTGCCGCATGAAACAGAAAATAAAAAAAGTAAAGACAAAGAATGCGAAGAAATTAGCAATGCGTTCTGTGTTGTCATGAAAGGAGAAAAATAATGGCAGAACTGTTTAAAAACATTGGTGATGTTGCGTTTGATGGGCTGATTGCAGGAGATCATCCTGTACACCACAGAAACGTAACTCTTTCCGCAGGAGCGGTAATGAAAGCTGGAACATTGCTTACTTTTGACGGAACAAGCGGTAAATATGCGGCTACGGCTAAAGGTAAGGTTGCAAGTGCCATTCTGGCACACGACACTACGGCGGCAGATACCGTTGTCAACGTTTACACATCCGGCATGTTTATTATTGAAAAACTGATTGCGGCTTCCGGGGATACCGTTGTTGCCCATCAGATTGAATTGGAAGACGCTGGCATTTATATGCAGCATGCAATGTAACAGGAGGCTAAATAATGGCTAATGTACTTGATATCAACCAGACCAAAACATGGATTGCAGGATTTGAAAAATATTTTCAGCCTGATAATTTCCTTAGAAAAACATTCTTTGGAGAAGTAATTCCGTTTACTACGGAAAGCGTAATCATGGACTATCGTAAAGGCACAAAGAAAATGGCACCGTTCGTTGTGCCTGGGAACACGGCAGTATCCGCACGCAGTTCTTTCCAGACCCGTGAATATACTCCGCCTTTTATTTCCCTGAAACGTCCGCTTAGTGTAAGAGACCTCAAAACACGTTCTTTTGGAGAAAATCCGCTCCAGCCGAAATCCGAAGCAGACCGTGCAAAGGAAATCCGTGTAAGAGATTACAAAGAACTCCATGACATGATCGAACGCCGTTTTGAATGGATGTGCGCACAGCTTCTCGTTAATGGCGCTTTTGAAGTAAAAGGTGTTGCTGATGACGGAGATAACGCAGTTGTTGTTAAAGATACTGTTACGCTTCCCGGATTCACCAATAAGAAGACAGCGGCAGCCGCTGACCAGTGGACGAAAGACACCGCCGACGTGTGGGGACAGATTAACCAGGTTAGAGTTGACATGAGCAAGACGGGGAATACTCCCACAATGGCAATCATGAACTCCAATACTGCCAAAGCGTTTATGAGCAATAAGTCTGTAAAAGAAAAGCTGAATATTTCGGATAGCGTGATTGCACAGCTTATCACCGCAAGACCAAAGACTTATGGAGAAAGCCTCACACATTATGCGTTCGCAAATCCAGGCGAAATTGAAATCCTTGGATATGACGCCGTATATGAAGATGACGCAGGAGCGGTTCAGTATTTCATTCCTGACGGATATGTCGTATTTGTAAAGGCTGGTATCGGTAAACTTCTGTCCGGCGCCATTACACAGCTTGTTGGTGGTGAATACACTACATTCTCCGGGTTGTTCGTTCCTAAAGAATGGGCAGATGAAGGCACTGACACAAAGAACGTTCGTCTTGCAAGCCGTGTAGTACCGCTTGTGGAAGATATCGATTCTTTCTATTCACTTAAAGTATTTTAATCGAGGGTAAAATGAACACCTTAGGGGATATCCAATCTGATTTACACGCCAATCTCTTTGACACCGAATACGGTACAGGGCAGAAAGTCTTGTATAGGTTTGTAGACGGCACCGAAAAAGAGATCGTAGCGGTTGTAAGAACGGCGAATGCAAGAATGCCTGACGCAGAACGGAAAGACCGTTCATACTTGGACGCTTTATTCACTGTAAAAGATGAAGATATCCCCTTTCCCCAATCGGGGGATACCATCATTTACAACGATGAAGAATATCCATTTTACAGCGTGCACGCAAGGACATTAGGCATGACAGTTATTCGCTGTGTACAAGGCAGAACGGGGGTAGATTTCCAGTGATTACCTTTGAACTTGAGTATAAGGATGGCGCTACTCCGCTTGCAATGGCACTGCAAAAGCAAATGCCGAGGTGGAAACAGTCCGCACTGAAATCAACAGGTTTTATGTTGCGGAAGATGGTTAGGGATGGCATTCAATCCAAAGCTCCTGGCGGTGCTTCATATAAGCCGTTGGCAATTACAGGTAAAACACGCCGTTCTATTGAACAGAACCTGCATTCTGGCGGGAAAAGCCGATATATACTCATGGGCAGACTAAAACAAGCTGTTGAATACAGCGGTAAGACAGCCGCTATGGGATATGTAAAGGTGGGATGGTTATCACCGTCATCTGCTGAACTTGGTAAAAAACTGCAAGAAGGTTTTGAATCCGCTGTAACACCGAGAATAAGGCGTGCTTATGCGGCGGCAGGGATTGTTTTATCAAGCCGCAAAAAGAAGTTTAGAACTCCTGCACGTCCTACTTTTGACCCGATGATGGCGGCACTCCACAGGGCGGCAGTGAAGAATTTTAACGAAAAGATTACTTCTTATATCAACGGTAATACCGAAAGAAGCCAATCAAGACTGGCGAGGTATAGATAATGAATATGACACTTTCACTCAACGCTATTGCCGAAAAGTGGCTTGACGTGTTGAAAAAATCAAAACTGCTTGAGGACTACTGCCAGAAGCATTATCATCGTTCACCAAAATTCTTTATCGGAGCGGATCCGAAAAATCCGCCGCAAGCACCAAACTGCCCGTACATCATGATTATCCCGACAGGGAAAAGTGAGTGGATGGAGCCGAGCAACACTTATAAACTTCTTGTTGTGGTTGTTATCTCACAGAAAAACAAAAAGGTTGACAATCAAACACTTTACCCTAAAGACTATGAGCCGTACAAGGTGATTCGAGTGACGGGGAGTTATGAGATCAACGAGATTGCCGACTTGGTTGCATGTGAACTGCAAGATGGCTGTGAACAACACGAAATGCATGTTGATACGGATGTTATGCCTGAAACCACATTCCCGCAATTTGCGGCGTTGTTAGATATTACAGTAGAAATCACACCAGCAATGGGTGAAGAATTAACTTACTAAGGAGAAAAAATATGGCAACACAAGCTAAAGGTATGAAATCTTCAACCTTGTTTGGGTTTGAGGACAGCTACGGCACTAAACAGACTGCCGCGGCAAAAGTTATTAAATTACCGTTTAATTCCAATACGCTATCCAGCACCCAGTCTCTTATCACTCCAGGAACCATCACAGGAACAAGAAATCCTGTACAGCCTGGACTTGGGCAGATTGACGTATCTGGGAACATCGTTATCCCGCTTTGCACAAGGAATATCGGGTATCTTTTGAAAGGTGTGTTTGGTGCACCGACTACAAGTGCTGACGCTTCCGGGAAGATTTATACCCATGTATTTAAACTCACAGAAGAACAGCCTTCCTTCACGATGGAAAAAGGATTCAACGATATTGGTAAATACACCGTTTATACGGGCTGTAAAATCAGCAAATTGCAGTTCAACGCAGAAGTAGGGAATAACGAAACCACTGTGCAGGCTGACTTGATGGCGGCTGACGAAACCATCGAAAGCTCCACCATTAATGCAAATGCCAAAATGCAGCCGGTATTCCGTTTCGATAACATCAACGCAACGATCAAACAGGGCGGAAATATTCTTGGCACTGGCAGAAAAATGAGCCTTGATATTGATTGTGGCTTGGACGGGGATACCTACTGTCTGAACGGCAAGTCTACACGCCCAGCAATCAATGAAGGTGTTATGGGTCTGTCCGGTTCTCTTACTACCCTGTTTACAGGGCTGGATTTGCTGAATCTTGCCATCAACGGAACAGAAACAAGCCTTGAACTCTTGTTTAAAGCAGGGAAATTCTCTTTGTCACTGCTTCTTCCTGAAGTACAGTTACAGCGGAAATCCCCTGAAATCAGCGGTTCTAAAGGCATTACTCTTGACACGGAGTTCCAGGCGTTCTTCTCCGATGACGCACAGAAATCCGCTATTGTTGCAACGTTGGTCAACGACGTTGCGTCCTATTAATGGAGGTTTCTATGGCAGTGAAAAAAGCTAAGAGTTCTGGGAATCCTGTAAGAGACGAACTCTTCCGCCTGATGAAAGAGGGGAAACTTCCGCAGGTAAGGGCGCTTACGAGAAAAGAACGCAAAGAATTGACGGAATCGGGCTATGACTTGTACCAGCCTAAGGTCGATGAAAACACCATCATTCCAGCGCTTGAAATGAAATGTACGGACTGGATTATCGATCACATTTATCCTGATTTTAACTGGGATGACGTCCCCAGTAATGTGGTAAATATCTTTGCAGGCTTTACACTTGGACTGACTTACGGGAATGAACTGATCGAAAAAAACTGATTGACGCTTGGGAATGGGCGGTAGTAGGCAGAAAGTATTGTGACGCCGCTTGCGGTGGATACGGTAAGAATATGAGAAAGTGTGCTAACTGCCCTGACCGCCCGCCTAAGCTGTTCCCTGAAAATGTAAAAGTGTGGGAATTATGGAACGCCGCATGTACACAATGGCGTACTTCCTTTGGGGGAGTAGTCGGGCTTGATTATACAGCGGTAGCGTACATCGCTAAAGCAATGGATGTTGACATGAATCCCGCAACGATAAGAAAGTTGAAAAAACTTGAGACTTACGAATTAGAACGACTGAACAAGCAGGAGGAAGACGATGGCAAGAAATGATGTAGAAATAAAAATAACAGCGAAAGACGCCGCTTCCCCTGCGTTTGCACGGTTGGTTAAATCCGCTGAAAGAGCACAACACTCTATCGGCGGACTTGGCGAATCTGCAAGCAGAATGAATGGTCTGTTTATGAATTTAACAGGCTTTGCCGCTGCCGCAACAGGGATTTACGGGTTTACTGAAACCGTTGGGAAAGCAACGGAAGAAATCCTTGATTACTATAAAATCATGCAGCAGGGGGCGATTGCCACTGCCGGTACATTGATGTCCGTTGGGCAGATTGACGGCAAGGATTTAGGCTGGAATGACGCCTTGGCAATGAGTACTGGTTTAATGAAGAAGCTTGCTGATCAGGCTATTGCAACAGGTGTAAGTACAAAGGAACTGGCTTATGTCTTCCGTGCAGGGTTAGCACCAGCGCTCCGTGGCGGTATGAATGTCGAACAGTATACAAAACTTCTTGCGCCTTTAACCGCAGTAGGCAAGATGTTAGGGCTGAATGACACTAACCTAATGCGTGATATTTCCGATATCATGAGCGGTCTTAACGTTTCCCGCACTAAAATGGGGCAGGTACTCGGTATCACTGGGGCGGAAGTAAAAAAAGCGTCCGCAGAGGGGAAACTGTTTGAATACCTAAACATGCGCCTTCAAGGTGAAGTTATGGCTACAACAAAGTACCTTGAGACATGGGAAGGACGTGTAAACCACCTGAAAGAAGCTGTTGCACGTGTAGGCGGCGAGAGCATGAAGGGTGCTTTTGACACAATAAAAGAAGATATACAGGCGGTCGCTGAACGGTTGGTCATTGTTGACACTAAAACGCAGGAAATCTATATCAGAAATGACGCCATGGAAACATTCAAAAAGATGAATGATCTTATTGTGTCTGCCGAACAGCAAATAGGCGGACTGATTTCAGATATAGGGAATGTAGGGTCTGCCCTTAATGTAGGCGGTGCTTCTCTTGAAACAATCAAATTTGCGGTAGACCACTTAAGGGAAGGCATTGAACTGTATGCGCTCCTCACGGCTACAAGCAAAGCCAGAGAGTTTGTAAACGGCGTGACACTTGCCTTTAATCAGCAGGCAGCCGCACAGGGAGTAGTACAGCGAATAGCCGCTTCTGCCGGACGTGAGATTATGGTTCAGCAGAAAGCCATAACTGACGCCGTTAATGAAGAGACAACGGCGATGGTTAAAGGCAATAAGGAACTGGCAAAGAAAGTTAAACTTGCCAATGACCTTGTTATTGCGGAAAGCAAGCGTGCCCAAAACAGAGCCGTAAGAATTGGCGCAGGTGTAACAAGCAATTACAGCAATATTGCGAATGAAGCAGGAGTATATACCGCCGCAGCAGCCGAAAAGGTAGCCGCTGAAAATGCGGTTGCTTCTGCCGCATATAGAACGACGGCGGCTTATGGAGTACAGCAGGCAGCCGTAAGAAATAACATGGTCGCTTCCGCCGAAGCAGGCTATGTTATTCAGCGTGCGGAAAATAATAAAAGCGCCGCCGCCGCCAAAACGACTGCCGCATTGAAAGTACAGCAGGCTCAATATGCCATGGTAGGCGCTGCCGCTACATCAACAGGGGTTGTTGCCAATAGGGCGATGACTTCACAGCTTGGCATGATGGCAAAGGTCACCAGAGGGATTAAGGGGATGGCTGCCGCTGTATATGCGCTTTCCGGCGGATGGATCGGGCTTGCCGTTGTTGCAGGATACGCAGGGTACGAAATGTACCGTGCAAAAATGGACAATAATGCCGCTATGAAAGAAAACGACATTACCCTTGATAACGGTACCAGAGTAACTAAAAACAAAGACGGCAAATACTATGTATGGGGTAGTAAAACCTATACGGATGAATTTGGGGAAGAAGTAACATCATCCCCAGGATGGCTGGCAATGGGCGATTCAATAAAGGATCGCTTTGATAGATACGCTTATGATTCCGAACTTGAAAAGAGGGAAATTACAAGAGAAGCGCAGGCACAGGCAGAAGCGCTAACGAGATCAGAACGTGTCCGTTCACAGATGAACGGGATTCTTGGTCGGGCTAACGATATTTCTTACCGCAACATGGATGGGGCAGAAGATCAGGAAACTGCAAAGAAAGCCGCTGACGCACACGAAAAGTATAATTCTGTATTACAGCAGAACGGAGACCTCATCAACAAAGCCAATGCAAAGATGAGAGATATTATTTCCTCATTGCAAGAACAGCTGATGAAGATAAACGGCTCAAAATATGATGAAGACATCGCCAGCGCAAGAAAATCTTTTATGTCAACGCAAAAGAACATTGCGGAAAGCAAAACGGCGCTAAAGAGCATAAAACCATCTGTACTTGCCTTGGCGTCTGGTGGCGGTAATGCCTCTATGGTAGAAGAAGCCGCTAACCACTTGGGTGAACAGTGGGGCGTGAATACTTGCGCTGAATTTGTCTCAGGAATAGCAAAAGCAGTAGGGATTGACAGTGTTAATTCAACCTGGGTGCCTGATATTATAAACAGCGCACAAAATAAAGACGCTTACTATGGCAGAGACAGCGGATACTTACCGCAAAACGGAGATCTTGTCATCTGGGGCGGCGATGAACATATTGGGATTTCCGATGGCGCAGGCGGGCATATATCCAGTGATACCCACGGGGTAGTCCATGTAGACGCCTCACAGGAAGACACCTATTATGGAAAGCCTGTATCCGGATATATTTCAATGGCGCAAATGCAGGGGAGCGTCAATCTTGCGCCAACAAGCAGAGAGACCTATACGCCTTATGGAGTTGATCTTGCTAATTCCATGAATGAAAAACTCTTTGATGAAAGAGTGAAAGAAGCGAAGAAAAATCTTGCCACAAGACAGCGGAAACAAGATTCTGAAACATTAATCAATATGCTTTCCACGGCGGTGAGTGATGAACGTGACGCTGTTCTTGCTCAACAGTTAGAAGAAAAGATTGCCGAACTCAAGGAGCGCCGTGAAGAGATTTACAAGGCAATCGCAGGTGACACTTCCGATAAAGAAGAAGTGGCAAGGGCTAATCTTGCGACAGATAAGGCGATAGCGGCGGAAGAAGCCAAAATTCGCATGGAATCCTTTAACCAGCAGCAGGAACTTGATGAAAAACGTCTCGAAGAACGCATTAAACATAACCAGAACCTGTTTTACACGGAGCAGGCAACGCAGAATGAGATTTTAAGCATGAACCGTGCCGCCCTTGAGGAATATATCGGTCTGCTAAGAGAAAAGCTCGGAAACGACAAACTAACCGCAATACAGAGGTTTGAAGTTGAAGGACAGCTTTCCGACAGCATAAAGAAACTGAACGAAAACAGATACAGAGACTTTTCACAGATAAGCGAAAAAATAAAAGAACTCATGCGGAATGATGTGTTGGATTATGGGTCTATTGTTGAAGATGGCTATAACTCGATAAAGTCTACATTTACCAGTTTTGGGCAGAATATGCTGACTGAATCAAAAAGTGTCAAAGAACGTCTTGAAAACCTGTTCAGGGATTTAGCGAACAACATCCTTAATATGGGAATGAAAATGGCGATGAACGGGATTTGGTCTAATCTTATCGGCGGATTGACAAGAGGATTTGGCGCAAGTCCGATGGGGCATGCGACTGGCGGATACATCACCGGTCCAGGTACAAGTACAAGTGACAGCATACCCGCATACCTTTCCAATGGAGAGTATGTGGTAAACGCAAGCGCTGTAAATCGTGTAGGAGTTAGTTTCCTTGACAGTATCAACAGTGGATATATCAAACGCTTTGCGACAGGCGGAATGGTAGGGAATGCTCCATCAGGAAGCGCAGGAAAACCAAATTTCAAGGTAAACATTACAAATAACACTGGGAACGAAATAAGCGCCGAAAACTCCGACATCAATTTTGACGGAGAAAGTTATGTATTGAGCATTGTTGTGAATGGCATTGCCACTAACAAAATGGGCATGCGTACATTATTGAAAGGGATATAATGATTACTTTTCCGAACATTATGCCACCGTCCTATCCTCTTAAAGAAAAATACGAGGACAACACAATCAGAAGTACCATGGAAGACGGTTCCGTTATTACACGAAGAAAATTCACAAGAAGCAGAGCAACATTTACATTGCAGTATGACGCCTTGCCGATTGCACAGTATACTTCCTTGATTGATTTTTTTAGGAAAACAACGTTTATGGGGGCAAAGCCGTTTGAGTGGACACATCCTGAAACAAAGAAGAAATATACAGTAAGGCTGAAAGAATTGGGAGATTTTGAGTTGAGTGTCATCGGGATCTATAAAGGTTCTGTGACACTGGAGGAAGTATGAACACTTTATCAGACATAGCGAAGTTTGAGAAGAATAAACAGTTTGCCGACAGTGTATATGTCATTCTTATGCAGATGAACTTGACGGACGGCAAAACCGTTATTCACTTAGCTTATAACACGGAAAACATTCAATGGCGTGGTGAAACTTGGCAACCGTTTCCATTATCTTTGGGAGACAGCGTTCAAGAAACAGATGGTTCTATCCCTAACCTTGAAATCAAGGTATCCAATGTGACAAAGGCATTGATGGGATATTTTGAGAAATTCGGTGGGTTTAACGGAACAATCATCAATCTTTACATTGTTAATACCGAAAACCTGTCCTCAAAAATTCCTGAAATAGAAGAGAAGTACAAGGTTTTAAAAGGGAATGCCGATGAAAATTGGATAAAACTAACGGTTGGACCCGCATATTCCCCTGACAGGAAAATGCCACAGAGGAGATATTTAAAAAATGCCTGCCAAAGGTGCTATAAGAGCGCTATTTGCGGGTACAGGGGCGCTATGACTACTTGTGACCATACATTAGCTGATTGCAGAAGACATGGAAACAAGGCTAATTTTGGCGGTTATCCTGGTATTGATCAAGGCGGTGTATATAAATGATTAATCTCCGTGATTTGCTTGGTATTCCATTTACTAATAGGGGCAGGACACTTGACGGGTTGGACTGTTACGGATTAGTCATGGAGGTTTACAAGAAATTTGACATTACTCTTCCGGAATACAACGCAGATTTTGATGACACAGAAACCATCACGAAAATCATTCGTAAACAAATGAGAGAAGACAAGTTGTGGAAACGCCTTGATGAGCCCAAAACGCCATGTATTGTGGCTATAAGATATGGCGTTCCCCGACCGATGGTGAACCATTGCGGCGTGTATATAGGAGACGGAATGTTTATGCATACCAGGTCAAAAACAGGGGCTGTGATAGAGCATATAGATAGCCCGATGTGGCGTAACTTGATTGTAGGATTTTATGAATACAGGGGTAATAAATGATTACAGTTGTATTGGTAAAAAACGTATTTGAGCCTGATAACGGACGTGAAATCTACAAATTACCATATATTGATGGTAAGAGTGTGGAAGATTATGTACGTCCGCTTGCTGATGATTATTCAGGCTACAATACGTCTATTAATGACAACAAGGTTTATTATGAACCTGCTTTCTGTACGCTTTACAAAAAACAAATTAAACGTTCCCTCTTGAAAAAGAAACGTTTGAAATCAAGATATATACCAGTAAAAGTTATTGCAGACCGCAGGCTGAAAGATGGAGATATTATCATCGTTTCACCAATTGTGGGTAAGGGCGGGCTCCTTGGGCTGATTGCGACGCTTGCATTAGGATTTGTGGCGTTTGGCGTTGGCGGTTTGGTTGCTACCGGTGCATGGGGCGCCATGGGTACGACCTTTGGCTCAATGCTTATTGGAAATCTTGTTGCCGGAGCAATCATGATGTTGGGCGGGTCACTTATTCAGCGCTGCTTTGGCACCTCTAAAATCGGGAGCAAGGACGTTTCGGCTGACCCTACCTATTCATGGGATGGCGTAACAAGCACGACCGGGCAGGGAGCATTTGTACCGATTACTTATGGTACGGTTCTTTCAGGCGGGCAGATTATTTCCCAATTTGTAGAAACCAGTGGGAATAAACAATATCTCCACAGGCTGTATGCCGCAGGGGAAGGTGAACTTGAATTTTCCGATATCAGGATCAACAGCACGCCTTATGAACGGTATAAGGATATCACTATCGAAACGAGACCAGGAGACAATGAACAATCAATCATTCCTGGCTTTGATAAAACTGTATCTCAATCACAGCTTGGCTACGAATTGTCCGATTCTGTTTGGCGTGAAGTTCTTGTGACAGGCACAGCCACGGAAGCCATTCAATTATCTATCGAATGCCCGAACGGGCTTTACCACCAAAAAGATGACGGCGGACTTGGACATGTAGAACTCGCATTGTCCATCCAATATAAAAAGAAATCTGATACTGACTGGAAAACGTATAACGATAACCTAAAAATCGAAGGAAGTACAGCAACAGCGATTAGAAATCAGTATATCATTGAACATCTTGACCCTGATGAATACTATGTCCGCATTAAAATTGTTCGATATTCCGAAGGCGACCCTAACAACATCAGGAACATGTTCAAGACTAACTGGACGGCGGTTGGCGGTGTCGTTTATGACGGATTCCGTTATCCTGGAACAGCGCTTATCGCAATGAAAGGATTGGCCACCGAACAATTATCAGGTTCTCCCAATGTTACATTCCTAAAAACAAGAGCCAAAGTATGGGCATATAATCCGCATACAGGCAATTATGAACAGCAGGACGCCACCAATCCCGCATGGGCGGCTTATGACTATATCCATCAGGCGTACAGAGTAAAGAATAACCACACAGGACAATTTGAATTTGATATCCGTGGTGCCTCCGCTGATTTAATGCTGTATGATCGCTTTGCTGAATGGGCTAAATATTGTGATAAGAAAAACCTGAAAATAAATATAGAAATGTCACAGGCGGATAATGTCCTTTCCGCAGTGAATGAAAATATCTCCCCGATTGGTTATGGTGTCGTGCTTTTGTTCGGAACGAAGTATGGCCCCGTTTGGGACGCCATTTCTGAACCTGTACAGATGTTCGGCATGGGGAATATCATAAAAGGCACATTTAATGAAGAATTTTTGCCTACCAATGACAGAGCAAACGCAATTGAGGTTACTTTCACCAATAAGGATAAAAACTATGAGCGTGACACTGTTACTGTTTACGGTTCTGACTATGATACTGACAATGACGATAAAACAACGCAAGTAACATGCAATGGCATTACCGATTACAAGCAGGCGTATAGATACGGTAAATTCCAACTGTTCTGCAATGAACGATTAATTAGAACGGTGTCATTTGAGGCTGATGTAGACGCCATTGCTTGTACCGTGGGAGATGTAGTGCTTATTTCTCATGATATCCCCGAATGGTCATGGTCCGGAAGGATAATTTCCAAAGAGAACGGCGTTTACAAATTTGCCGCTGTGACAGATGGTCTTGACGCCAATGTTCCTAAATGGCTATTGACTTATCGGGCAAGCAAGAGTGACAAACTGTATCAGGTGAATTGTTCCGTCACCAAAGATGATGAGTATATCTATGTAAAACCCCTTACTACACCAGAAGAAGCACCTGACGTCGGCGATATATGCGCTGTATCTTCTGTAACAACAGGTGTAAAGCCGTTCACAATAAAGAACATCACAAGGTCAAACAGCGGGAATACCTTGAGACGTAAAATAACATGTCTTGAGTATGACGCTTCTGTATTCAATGAAGACTACACGATTCCCACAATAAATTACTCTTCTCTTTCGACAACGATGGTGGAGGTAAGTAATCTAAGAGCCTATAAGAACAAATATAAGAATAATGCTGAAATTGTAGCAACATGGGAAGTGGATGAAGCCGTCGAGGCATTTCTTGTATATATCTCGCATGATAACGGTTCTACATGGGAGAAAGTAGCGGATACCCCACTAACCGCCTACAACATAAGCTGTGATAAAGACACTGATTATCTGCTGAAAGTACGTACACTTAAAGGCGGGATTATTTCAGCAGGAAAGGTAGTTAATGTAGCAGAAGGATTAGATATTGTGCCACCTGCCACGCTGCCTAAGAACATTACCGCCTATACACGATATAGGAAAATGCCTGATGGTACACCACGTTATGATGTTGTTGTAAAGTGGAATCCCGATGGATTAAAGGGGCGTGTTTATTACAAGTCGAATTACAGCATTGGCGCCAACCTGAAAATTGTTGAAGGCGTTCCGGCGGATCAACTTGGGTTTTACGGAGAGTGGACTTATGTAGGTACGGGCGTAAATACCATTGTCATCCCGCAGGCTGTTCCTGGTGATACTTATAGAATCGCAGTATCCACTGCAAACGGAGCGGGAGTATACACAATCGCCGATAATTGTGAATACATCGATTTACTTATTGCCGCTAAGACTACCATTCCTAATACCCCTGATGGATTCGGTGTTACTTTTACTGATAAGGTAACCGTTTCCTGGAATGATGTAACCAATACAGATGTCGATTTTTACGAAATCAGGAATGATAATTCTCCTGGTGAAGAAGACAGCCATCTATTGGCAAGGACAAACGGGCTTAGCACTGTTATTTCACTGGTAAAGCGTAACGGTACGCTGTATCTATTTGCCCACTCCACAGATGGCAAGTATTCATCAGCGGCAGTTCTTTATTATGATAAGGCGTTACCAAAGAAGCCAAAACCACCTAAATTAAATTCAAATCTTGGCGGATTTGGGATTATTGCGGAGCCAATCCCCGCAGATTGTTTGGGTATGACAGTTTATATTGATGGCGGCGATGGGAATATCATTAGTGCCAAAACAAATAATGATACTTATGGTCACACGTGCGGTGCCGGTATCTATGACGTATCCATCGCTTATTATGACCTGTTCGGTGAAGGTGAGAAATCCGGTGAAAGCCGTGTTACTGTCAAAATCTCAATTTCTAAGGACATGCTTGAAGATGAAGCAATCAGTCTTGAAAAAGTCGATAAGCTAATCAAGCAGAAACTCAATAACGGTGCTATCGCAAAGCAAGACGTCACAACGATCGTCTCTAACCTCGGAAATCTCATGCTTGCGAAATCGAATTACAGCGCCATCGCTCAAATGACCGACGCTATCAATTTGCGAGTGCAAAAAGGAGATGTCATTAATCAGATCAACTTGTCACCGACGACAACGACAATTGCAAGTAGATATCTACACGTTGGAGCCGAAACAGTCATAGATAACAACGTTATTGTCTCAAGAATGCTTGCCGCAAAAGCGGTTACTGCTGATAAGTTGGCGGTGACAAGTCTATCAGCAATCACAGCAAATATCGGACTGCTAAGAACGAAGACAAGCGGAGCAAGGACGGAAATTAAAGATAATTTGATTGAAATATACGACAATAACAACTTTCGTGTAATAGCGTTGGGGGTGCTTTCATAATGACAGTAGGGCTTAGAATTTATCACCCGCAAAAAGGCATGATTTTAGACATTACAGATTCGCTTACAAGAATACTCGAAAGCTTTACAGCAGATACAGCGACCGGAAGTAAAACAATTGACATCAAGGATAACGATAGACTGTTTGTGTTTTTTGTGCCGGAAACTTCCGAATACACGGCGCCACTACAGATAACAACATCAGGAAATCAAATTAACTGGGTGTATCGTGGTGATTTTGACGGTAATCATAAGCAGAGGATATACTATGGCACTTATTAACTTTTTAGAAATTTACAACGCAGATCGGCACCTCATCATTAACAATAAATATAAAAACTTGAGGTTACTAAAGGTAGATAAGCTGCCATCGCCGACAGGGGTAAGCGGAGACGGAAGCAACTGGAAATACTGGGAATACGAAATAGACTTTAATATGAATTATATTCCGGCAATCTATTGCGCTAATTCTCAATATTACGTTACAGCTGAGGTAAGCGACGGAAAGATGACTATTCAGGTGCACGCTCCAGAGTCAGTTTCGATGACAGCAGAACAGGTACACGCCGCCGTTACATTGTATATATTTACCGATGAAATTTATTCTGATACATCGGGGGCAGGGTTGTTCATCTGGGATCCAGAAACAAAAAAACTTGTTTTTAATAGTAAAACTCCGTATCTCCGTGTTGTCGGCAGCCATATTAAATCTGAAATATCAACCAACGACGCAGCAGGACTGGCGGCTGTTATGCCGGAAACGACTTTTCCGTGTGCGAAAGTGGCGGCGATTATGTTCTCTATGCACGAATTTCAGAAGAGTACACCGCAGGTCGTATTTCATAGCTCATTAAAATTAAACTGGGTGAGTTCAAACCGTATAAAAGCACACTGGTTAGCTAATGGTGCAATTTTCAATCCCGGCGGCGATATACACATACCGGGAGGCGTATTTAGAGCAACTTGTATCTTGTTTGTTAATGTAACAGGTTATTAAGGAAAAGGAGAGAAAAATCATGAAAAGAACATGTAAAGTAAACGGCAAAGTGTCCTATCCGCAAAATGACGGAGTTTTAACGACATTCAGCTTTCATAATCCGCAGACTGGCGAAGTCTATGCTATGTCAACAACAAGTCAAGAAGAGACCGATGAATTGAACTACGGCGATACTGTCACGCTTGAAATCAAAAAAGCCGAGGTATCCGAATGAAACCACAGATATTTCAACATCCGGAAATTCGGGATGAGAACGACAACATAATACAGCCGGGGGCGTTCGGAAAAAATACGCCGTTCTGCACAAAGGGAAATGACGGTATTTTAGACTATGTTGCGAATGATCTGGAGTATCTGTATAAAAAAAGTGCGTCGGTAGATAACGATAATCTCAAAGCAAAGTCATTAGCGGTAACGGGTATGAGTGACCTTAACTTAGTCAATGCTGATACGGTCAAAGCAAAGTCATTAGCGGTAACGGGTACGAGTGACCTTAACTTAGTCAATGCTGATACGGTCAAAGCAAAGTCATTAGCGGTAACGGGTACGAGTGACCTTAACTTAGTCAATGCTGATACGGTCAAAGCAAAGTCATTAGCGGTAACGGGTACGAGTGACCTTAACTTAGTCAATGCTGATACGGTCAAAGCAAAGTCATTAGCGGTAACGGGTACGAGTGCGGCACCGACAGCGCCGACAGGTGACAGTTCTAAAACAATTGCGAATACAGAATTTGTGCAAAACGCAGTGTCCGGACTTGTCGGAGCCGCACCGGAAACTCTTGATACGCTTAATGAGCTGGCGACAGCACTCGGTAATGATCCGAATTTCGCAACGACGGTCTCTAATCAAATTGGCAAAAAAGCAAATCAATCGGATTTAGATGCGGTATCAACAAAAGTAGACAAAAAGGCGGAGCGGACGGACTTAGAATCCACGGCGTCATTTGTCAATCGCCTGCAACGCAAGAAAGCATATAAAGTCGGCGATATCGTTTACTCATCGAAACTTCCGTCATGGGCATATCTTGAATGCACGCAGGCGGGAATCACGGGAAATACCGAACCTAATTTGTCAACTATATCGGGGGGGGTAGAAGTTAATGACGGAAGCGTGAAGTGGACAGTTAAGACGGTAACCGCAAAAGAATATGTCGATGAAAAACTCAATAATTACGGAAAGATGGAAACAATTAATGCGACTATAGACTCACAGTACATCGAAAATTTATCGTGTGTAAAAATAAAAAACATAGTGCATTTTTTTGTACGAATGAAAAGTGCAAAAGAAGGTCTCATTGAAATTGCATCGGGGCTACCAAAATCATTTATAAATATTGAATTTTATGCCATTATAAACAACAGCAACGGTAAAGCTGTACGATTGACAATAAATACAGACGGTAAACTATATCTCAGTTATACGGATGAATATACTACATCGCCGGGACATGAATCTGTTGCATGTTTAGTATATTTAACAAACGATTGAAAGGAGAAAGAATATGCAGGAAATCACAGATGGTAGCGCAAAATTCAGAGTGGTGGACAGTCGGTTAAAAGCAATGATAGACGTGTTGTATCCGGTCGGCATAGTAGTAACGACAGCAACAGATGACGCGCTAAAGCCAGGTGAAGCAGATGGATTGGCAACATGGGAAGAAATTGCACAGGATAGAGTGTTACAGGGTACATCAAGTGGTGCGGGCGGAACAATAGAAGCAGGGCTGCCAAATATAACTGGATACATAGTAGGGTATGGTGGTCGAACAGGATTTGGAGGAGCAGGCGGAATGGCTTATCTATCTGATGAGCAAGAAAGGATTCCTTCAATGGGGGATATCTTTCAAGGAAATAAGTCTGCTCTAAAAGCAGTGCTTGACGCGTCAAAATCAAACAATATTTACGGAAAATCAAGCACAGTACAACCACCAGCGTACAAAGTGCATTTTTGGAAAAAGATAAGTTAATCATGACATTCTTTCAAAAATTAAAAAGAAAAATACAAAAATACAATAAACCACCCGTTTGGTGGGGCGGTTTTGTTACCTGCATTTTCGTCTTAGACATTATAGACTTCGCCGAATATTTCTGCCGAACTTCTTTGAATCTCTTAGACAAGTGGGAATCAAAAACAGTCGTAAGCGTTGTGTTGATGTACATTCTGTCGTTTATCAACAGCTCCTACGGTGTAGTGCTCAATGCTTATTTTTGGATGATTATTATTGACATCAGTACACGTTGGCTGGCTATCGGTTATCAATATCTTGTAGATAAGGGGATGGATCCTGATTACTTAACAACGCGAGAGAAACTGTACGGCATTGTTCTTGCGTTCAGCGCGAAACGGCTGAAATCTAAGATTATGCTTTGGGGCTTTCTGACAAAATTCATTCTTTTTACGATTCTTATTCTTACTGCTTCACAGATTGACACCGTTTTATCAGCGATAGAGATACCGTTGTCATGGCCGGTACGCAAATTCATGTTCGGCTATATTTGCTACAACGAGATATTGTCGATTTGTGAGAATTTGAGAGACGCAGGAAATCAGCACATCGACAAGTTGATAACGCTGTTTGATAATAATATTTTTGCAAAACTCAAGAAATAAACATCAAGAGGAGTATGAAAATGGAAATCGACCTGAACGAATTACAGTTGATGGCAGAGAGTGCAAGAGATAATCTCAAGGCTACTGCCGCAAGTGTAGGGAGAAAGCTAAAAATATATCTACACTGGACAGCAGGAAGGCATTATACGACTTTTGATGACTACCACATCTGCATTGACGGTGATGGGGCATTAATTCAGATGAATGATTTTGAGGAAGTTTTATCTGCCACATATCACCGCAATACTGGTTCGGTAGCAATCGCCCTTTGTTGTTGTGCTGACGCTGTGGCTTATGCTGATGGAACATATGACCTTGGTGAATATCCACCTACCACACAGCAGATAGAATCAATGGCACAATGCGTAGCTACACTGTGTACGGGGCTTGACATCCCGATTGACATAGAGCATGTCATGACGCATGCCGAAGCGGCGAATAATCAGGACGGTGTTTATTGTCACGAGCCTTACGGTCCTGGAAATGGATGTGAAAGATGGGATTTGGCTGTACTTGAACAGGGTGATAATTGGATGTCCGGTGGAGATATCATTCGTGGCAAGGCAATTTTCTACCAAAACCAAATGTAATCTTATTATCCATATATTGGTTGACATAAAATGACCGATATTTAACAATCTCGATTGTTTTAAATCGTTTTTAAGGCTTGTTTATTTTTGCTTTTGATAAATTCTCATGGATATTATGGCGGGCGTGTTCTACCCGCCTTAAACGCCAAATTTGCATATTTCAACAAGAAAAGAGGACAGAATGTGTGGGAAAAGATTAAGAAGAGTGGCTATTATCACATTTTTGTTATCGGTGTTGCCGTTTTCTCAACCTTGCTTGTTTATTTCTTGTGGCGAGGAGACTACGGGATACATCACGCTGACAGTTCAGGAGTGGAACGACTTCAAAACGGACTGGACAGAGCAGATGACAGAATTAACCATGTTGAAACAGAACTTGAGCATGCTGACGCTGAACTCGACCGAGCAACAGGAACAAGTAGAGAAATTACTCAAGAAGTGCAACAGCTTAGAGATGGAATTAGGGAAAATCAAGCTGTCCTTAAACAGTGCGAAGATCTCATTGACAGAAGCGAAGAAAGAAATCGCAGAGTGCAAGAAAGAATTAGAGCTATTGAAAAACGAAATCAACGAACTGAAACACAAATTGAGGGTAGCGAAAAGACAACGTGACGCATGGGCAATAGGGGTTCCCGTGGCGTTCATTGCAGGGTACTTTGTCGCAAAATAGACCTAAAAATGTCACAGAAATAAACCTATTGAAACCAAGCAATATCTTTTATAAAAGGGTATTGCAATTATGTAAATGGGGTGATAAAATAATTGCAGGTGAGATGTACACCTCATTCATCTGCTGAATAAGCAGTTTAGAAAACTTAATGAATGATTATCATGTTATCTGCCGAATAGGCAGCTTAGAAAATGTAAAGAATGATTAATCATTCCGTGAGGTGTCATTTCAGAAAGAAGCACTTGTAATGAGTGCTTTTTTCATTGTATAATTCTTGTATAGAGTGCATATAGCCGTGGCGGAGGAGCTTATCACCATGGATGTCACGAGAAACAGGAAAGAAACGTAAATGATTTCCCACGTGGCAGTTCAGAAGAGTTGGAATCCGTAGGAGAGAACTACTCCTATAAAAATCCCCATCATCGACACTATATTTTGTTCATGCACTGACATATATAGTGACGGGTTATCGATTGACAGGCCTATGACAGTAAGCAACTCATTTATCAGAGTGAGCCGAACTCATAGGCTTTTTTACTGCCAATAATACGCTTCACTTTTGATACACATTTAATACGCTTATTTTTCTAAGCGCATTAGGAGAGGCACAAAAAAGGCACAAAAATATATTTTGAACGTTTTCATCACCCAAAAATCCGTTGGATATCACTTGCCGCCTTTTCCCTCATCTCTTCCGTGTAATGTAGATACACCTGCTCAACGGTGGTGACTGTATCACCTAATAAGCTTGCAACGGTTCTTATGTCTACACCATTTGCTAATAAATTGGTAGCATAAGTATGGCGGAAGTCGTGCGGAGAATGGTTAGGTGTTATACGAATTATTGTGTTCCGTATTTCCGTGTAATACTTAATTCCGGTGAGCCTTCCATCCATGTATGAAAATGGACGTTGATCAAGATATATTTGCAGCGCCTTGTGTAACTTTTGCGGGATGGGGATTTTTCTGTGACTGTTCTTTGTCTTTAACGGTTTAAATGTATATTTGCCATTATGCCCCTTTCCCCATTGTTTGTCTACTATCAATTCTTTATTGTTGAAGTCGTTTACAGTAACAGCCAGTGCCTCATTGACACGAAGACCGCAGTATTCCATCAAGCAACAGATAATCCATGATGATCTACTATGGTTGAATAACTCTTTGTGAATAATATCTAATTCAGCTTGATTAAAAGTCCGAATCCGATTTCCATTGGTGTTTCTTTTTAAGCTTTTATATACATAATCTGTTAATACATTTACAGCAATCACCTTATATCTTACGGCTGCCTTGAATAGTGTTTTTAAAACAACAATACTATTCTTACATGTTTTGTATGAGTAATTTAAGGCAGAAATGGCGTGCATACAGTCACTGTAAGTAATCTTACTCATCGGTATATCAAGCAGGGCAGGGAAACGGTTTAAAGCGTTCTTATAAGAAATATATGTGTTGTATGCCAGTATACTTTTTTGATCTTCGAGGTAACTTTCTGAAAACTGCCGAAGAGTAACGCCCTCTTGAGATATGTCAATAGACAAAAGCCCTTTTACTTGCTTGAGTAGGGCTTCTTTTTCTTCTCCTGTTATATCTCTCTTATTCTTATATCCGGACTTTGTTTTCTGTCTCCATTGCCCAGCATTGTCTTTATACCTAAGAATAAGCTGAAAGTATCTGCCTTTTTTCCTGATAAAATAGCTGTAATTGCTTTTCATTTTGCCCTTTCTATGGTATAATAAACATGAGGGTAAATCCATTTCTCATTTCATTCATCTTTTATCTCCCTCACAAAAGCACTCATTCCTAATCCTTTCTAAGTGGGTGCTTTTTTATTTTATACTTTTCCCGATACATCGTTTCTGCAATGAGGACAGACAGAAGCTCCTTTCTTTACAAATTCCTTGCAAAACGGGCATTCTACATATCCATTTTCTTGCATTTCTTTTGCCTTCTGTTCGGGTGCTTTTGAAATAACAAGTGAGTGAATAAGGGCTACAATAAACAATAACACGCCATAAATATACCAAACAGCAAAATTACGTCCTTTGCCCTTAGCGATAATTGCGGGAATTGCCCCTAAGAATAATGCTAAAATAATAAATTCTGGTTCCATAATATCCTCCTACTCAAAATCTCTACCATCAACAGATATTTTGTAAAAACGTTCTATATAAGGGAGCTTTGCGATTCGTTTTCTGGTTGACACTTCCTTTAAAGCTGCCGCCCGCCCCATGAGCGATACTCCTCCAAAATGTTTTAGACATACAGCGTCTGGAGAATTAAAAATCGGTTCCCCATCGTAACGCCTAACTATAAGCGTCATTCCGTCTGGGATTACTCCAAGCGGCTGAATTGTATAAAATCCATAATATGAAAAGAAAACAAATCCGGACGCCAATACACATGCTAAGATACCGCCTAATAACTTCCCTTTTCTCATTTCAACCTCCTTGACAAGTAAAACACTGTACTTTCTGGAACTCTTTTAAAAGGTTGACTGTTTCATCAATGGTCAATCTTTTTTCATTTCTTATCCCGTCTATCATATCTGGATTATTCCTTAAACAAGTATGGGCAATAAGCAAAAAGGCGAATTTATTCGCTTCAAACTCTTTCTGTTCCATCGTATCTTTTTTCAGGGTGTGCATGGAGAATAAATGATATCCGCCCTGATGTAATAAAATATGCCCTAATTCATGGGCAAGGACAACGTTTTGATGGTCAAAATCCAATTCTTTATTGATGAGTATAACCTGTTTCTTCACGAATTTAATGAATATGCCGTTCGGACCACCCATCATATCCGCATATTTCACCTTTATCCCTAAGCGTTCCGCCAATTCATTTGGATCATTAGTCCTATATTTCTTGATTATATCAAGGACTTTCGGTAGCATTCTCCTCATTTTTCGCCATCCTCATCACTTAATGCGAATTTTACATAACTTGCAATCTTTTTACGTTTATCTTCGTCAATTTCGTATTCATACCCGTTAAATAGGACTGTTGCCCCTTGTAGTTCTTTATATATATCTATCTTTTTACCAGGTCGTTTTGAACCATATTCTTCCGACAACTCATTCACCGCCATCTTAGTAAGCCCCATTAACTCCGTGGGTGATATGTGAAATATTTCTGCAAATCGTTTGATCTTAGATTGTGACAAATCAACCTCCCCTGATTCTATCTTGCCGATCATTGAACGAGATTTATAACCTGCTAATTTGGCGAGTTCATCTTGAGAAAGTTGCGATTTGATTCTTAAAGCCTTAATCCGTTCGTACATTGTCATATTATCACCTCTTTATATATGTATATAACCTCAACGTAGAATTAAAATCAACAAAAATGTTAAAATTACAAAAAAATATGTTGACTTTAATTCCCGCACGATGTAGAATATAATTAAACAAGAGGGAATAAGATTCCCCAAAAGAAAAGGTGGTGAGACAAAATGTTTAATCGAGAGTTGTTTGATAAAGCAATTGATAAAGTAGGGGTGAGAAAGTCGTTCATGGCAAAAAAACTTGGAATAACGCCCGCTGCATTCTATTACAAAATAAACAGCCAGCGAGAATGGAAGGCTTCTGAAATTGCGACTGTTTCAAAATGTCTTCATTTATCAGATGAAGATATTAGGAGCATTTTTTTGGGTAAAATGGCGAATTAAATTCTACAAACGGAAAGCGAGGTGAAGAAAATGCCAGAAAAGAAAAAATTGAAAAAAAGCCCTTATCGGTTAGAAAAAGGCTCTTCCTCAATAACAGTATCAGAGGACAAAATAATTATCCATGCTGATAAGGTTACGGTTTTACAGAGATGATGGAACTTATTGAAATGAAGAAAGGATGTGTAACGAATGGGGTTAAGTAAAAGCAGAGATTTTATCAAAGAAATGAAAGAACGAATGAAAAAAAGACGCCCAGTGATGGGGGAAATCCAACAAAGAGCGTCTAAAAACGTTATTTTGCGGAAAGTTCAGAACGAATCAAATCCTTGATCTGCTCTTCCATACGCAAATTCTGTTTTTCAAGAATGGTCGCAATAGCCACTGGTAGCACTTTTTTAAAATTTGCCAACGAACATGCTTCCAGCTGTTCAAACGGATTAGTTCCTGCTTGCTGGGCGGCCTGTATAACGACAGAATCTGCCCATTGTTGGTTTTCGTCAATCCATTGGTTAGCTAATTTGACTATTTCTTCCTTGGTAAAACCAATCATGATGTTCCACCTCCTTCCTATAACCAACTTGATTATAGAGCATAACGGAGGCGATTACAAAGAAAGGAGAATTACCATATTTAAAACTAATTTCAATGTAAAAAGCCGACTGACATCACACCATCAATCGGCGGGTGGAAAAGTGAGTGACACTTCCACCTCTATTTTAACATAGGAGGTCAAAAATGAAAAATTTAATGACGATTGAAAATGTAAAAGGATTTTTAGATCCAAAGACAGGAACAGCCTATCTCAATGCAGAAGATGTGGCACGGGGGTTCGGATTTACACAAGACAAAAATGGCATAGAGTATGTCCGATGGGAGACGGTAAATGGGTATTTGACCAAATTTGGATTTTCCCAACGAGTTGGGAAAGATGATTATTTACCAGAAAACATGGTATATCGTCTTGGGTTTAAAGCAAATAACGAAACGGCAAAGAAATTTCAGGCTAAATTGGCGGATGACGTCATCCCTGCTATCCGTAAAACAGGCATGTACATGACAGAAAATGCTGTACAGAACATTCTCAATAATCCGACGGCTTTTATTGAAATCCTTACTGAATACAAAAAGGTACAGGACGAAAACAAAGCACTTGCCATGCAGAACGCCAGCCAGAAACAGCTTATAGGTGAATTGAAGCCGAAGGCAGACTACACAGATTTAATCCTCAAGAGTAAATCTCTTGTAACAATCACACAGATTGCCAAAGATTACGGAATGAGCGGACAGGCGATGAATAAAATTCTCCACAATCTGGGAATTATCTACAACCAGTCTGGGCAGTGGCTCCTGTATAGCAAACATCAGGCAAAAGGTTATACACATAGTGAAACGGTAAACATCGTTCACAGTGATGGACGGGAAAATGTAAAGATGAACACGAAATGGACACAGAAAGGACGCTTGTTCTTGTATAACACACTGAAAAAAGAGGATATCATCCCCGTTATTGAGAAAGGAGCTTGAACGTGGACGAAAAAACGATTGCCGCTTACAAAAACATAAACAGACAACAAAAGGTAGATGTTGGATCCCTGTACAGGAAAAAGCTTATTGAGTTTCTTGATAAAGCGTCCGACATCTACGAACTGGAAAGCGCTAACAAATGTATAAAAATGCTGCCGTATCTTCCCGATGAAGACAACACTGTATACGCAAAAAATGAAGATACAGGGCAGATGGAGAAAGTGTTTCAGAGGTGAATAAATGCAAGAGGTATTCACGATAGACGAATTGGCTAAGCGGTGGGGGTGTAGCAAATCTACCATCGCAAGACATGAAAAAGATGGATATTTGCGTCGCTGTTCAAATGTTCCAGGCGGAATCCATTACCCGCTTTCAGAAGTCCTTAAATGCGAGGACATTCAGCAGAACTATTCACCTTTATCTCCAGCGTCTCATGGGATGTTGGTGAGAAAAATAAATGCACTTCAAAAAGAAAATGAGAACTTATCAAAAAAATTAGAAAAAGCAAGGGAGGTATTGTCATGATTGACAAGGCAATGAATGTACTGTATATCGTTATTTTCCTGTTTATGATTGCGGCTGTTGTGGAGGCTATCCGATGAAAGCGTTAATAGCATTTATAGCGATCGTGGGGTTGGCAGGATATGCAGTAGAGCCTGAACAGCCGCTGATTGCTTATAAGGCAACTATTTCCAAAACGGAAACAGTTTGGGATGTCTGCTCACGAATAGCCGGCAACCAAGATAACATGCAGGAATTAGTATGGCGGACGATGAAAGAAAACCACATCAACAATCCAGGCGAAGTACAGCCTGGACAAGAAATTATTGTGAGAGTAAAGGCGGTGAAGAAATGACTGACGCAGAAAAGTTTAAACATATCAGCGAATATGTACGCCGCAGGCATAAGCAGGAGTTAGATGTCTGGACAGATGCGGACAAAAATGGTCAAGTGATAAACGCGGCCAAAGCGAGTATACGCGAAGAAATTTTATTTGAAATTATTACTGAGCTAAACGAAATTGAAAAAGCCGACTGATAATTGCAGTTATCAATCGGCGAACGTATTGGTGATACATCCACCATTATTTTATCACAAAGGAGAAATAAATGTACGGTGTAGACGATGAAGAATTACGAGAGGAGTTAAGGCGTATTGATACAGCGAATAAAGAAAATGCGCTGTATCACATAAAACAAGCCCTGGGATATTCAAATTGTGAAGTAACTGACATTGAATTAGTTCAGGACGGATGTAGGACATTTGTTGACATTACAGTCCAAAGCGGGGCGATATTCCGAGCGAATGTATCAATGGATAGTGTCGGCGCCATGATATACGACATTTTCAGGCAGTGCGAATGGTTGAGATCATGAAAATTGAGTTTACAGAAAATAACTTCATTAGATTTCTTGAAAAATTGGTTCAATGTGGAACCAGAGATACATGTTTTTTCTCTATGAGTTGGGAGGTATTTGATCCACTTAGAGACCCACTGATTGTCGGCGTTGATGTTAGATATGGTAAAAAGAACAGCTTGTATAAAAGCCTTAATGTACACATTCAAAATCATGTTAATGCGGAAATCGAAATTGATGGGAAATCAAAAGTCTGCAAAACGCCGTTTGAAGCGTTTGAATTTATCAAAAGTATTTATGAAATGAAATTTGGAGGAAAAGAAAATGGCAAAACTTTATGAATTAGACCAGAGAATTAATGAATTAATCGCAAATTCAATAGACCCTGAAACAGGCGAAGTATCCGATGGGTTTATTGAAAAATTGGACGCACTCAATATGGAGCGCAACAAAAAAATAGATAACATTATGTGCCTGATTAAAAACCTGATTAGCGATGCCGAAGGATGGGAAGCAGAAGAAAAACGCCTTGCCGAATTAAAGAAATCGGCGAAGAACAGAGCAGAAAGCCTTAAAAATTACCTTTCACGGTATATGGAAGCTGGCGTCGAGAAATTCACGTCTGAACATGGGAAAATCGGCTGGAGAAAGAGTGAAAAGGTTGTTGTTCAGGATGTAGATACACTCCCCGAAGAGTTCAAGAAAGTAAAAGTTGAAGTAAAAGCAGATCTTATCTCATTGAAAAATGCACTTAAAGAAGACAGAAAGATTGATGGCGTTTCACTGGAAGAACATCAAAACATTCAAATTAAATAAGGAGGAACGATGGGTAAAATATCAAAACTGCTAAAAATGCAGAAGAAATTGGTTGTTCCAAAGGGGCAGTATAACTCTTTTGGTAAATACAAATACCGTTCGGCAGAAGACATCATGGTTGCCTTGAAAGTAGTACAAGAAGCGGAAAATACCGTGGTTGTTATTGATACAGACATAGAAACAGCCAATGGATGGAATTATATCAATGCCACAGCGACGCTGTACGACGCTGACGATGGAGAAGTAATTGCCGTTACACACGGAAAAGCAAGAGAACCGGAAGCAAAAAAAGGAATGGACGAAAGTCAAATTACTGGTACAGCTGCCAGCTATGCAATCAAGAGGGCGCTGTCGGGTATGTTCTTGATTGATGACGAAAAAGACGCCGATACACTTAACAATTCAGATGACTACACAAAAAAGGATAATACAAAAACAGTTATGCTGAAAAAGTTAGAGTACGAGCTTTCACAAAATGATATTGATATCAACGATTTTGCGAAGATCTTGTTCAAGAAAAAGAAAGACTCCCTAACCGAAAAACAAATAGAAGCAACGCTAAGTAACTTCTCAATTGCCGTTGACAAATACAGGAAACTTACAAAGCAATGAAAGCAAAATGTTACGGGCTGAAAATCAATCACATGGATATCACTCATGCGGAAATATCCGTAGTGGTTGACAAATCAGCATTGCAGAACCTGCCGCCACAGGATAAACCGATGGAAATTATCCTGCAAACAATCAAGAAGAAAAGAAGCTTATCGGCTAATGCTTATTGCTGGGTACTCTTTGATGAAATAGCAAAGGCAGTCAAGAACACGGCTAAAAACGTCTACAAACAGGCTATACGTGATGTGGGGGTATACGAACTCATGTACATGCCAAAAGACGCTGTAAAACGATTTATTGACGTTTGGAACGCAAAAGGCGAGGGGTGGCAGGCAGAATTACTGGAAGCGGAGTATCAGGGGTTGTCATGTGTAAAAGCCTACTATGGAAGTTCCACATACAACACAGATGAAATGTCACGTCTTATTGATTGGGCAATAGACGCCGCAGAAGAGCAGGGAATTGAAACTCTTACCCCTGCCCAGAAGAGCCTAATGCTAAAAGAGTGGGGTGATAACTGGAATGGATGAACACTTCTTGATTCCACGATGGAACAAAATCAAGTTGACAAAGAATGGTTATGCAAAAATATGCAAACTTATAAATGAAAGGGATGGAGAAAAATGTGTGATTTGCGGTAGCCATTGGGGCATTCACCATCATCATATCACCTTCCGTTCAAGTTTCAGAGATCCAGGAAGTGACACATTGGAAAACCTTGTTTGTGTATGCTGGCGGTGCCACGACATTTACTGTCATGGAACGAAAGAAAAACGCTGGCAGAGGATACTTGAAGAATACATCGAAAAAATGAAACCGTGGAATGAAGCACACCGTAAACAGGCGGAAGAAATCTATGAAAAGTACAGGAGGTAAAAATTGGCAGAACAAACACGGAACAAAAGGCGGCTTTATTGGTTGAAATTGCCAGAAAACTTTTTCAGAAGAAAGGAAATAAAACGCTTAAGAAGAATTGCGGGCGGAGATACGTTTACTGTTATTTACCAAGAAATGTTATTGCTTGCAATGAATAACAGCGGACTTTTGAGCTTTGATGGATTTGACGAAACCTTTGCAAAAGAAATTGCGCTTGAGTTAGATGAAGACCCTGATAATGTTCAAATGACCGTGAATTATTTACTTAGAACAGGACTAATGACAGAAGTTACCCCCGATGAATATCACTTGCTTGAATCTGACGTGTATACAAGCAGTGAAAGTATAAGCGCAGAGCGGGTTAGAAGATTTAGGGAAAACCAAAAAGCGTTACAATGTAACACTCATGTAACGCAAGTGAAACGTTTGTGTAACGTAGAGATAGAGAAAGATACAGAGATAGAGAAAGATACAGAGATAGAGAAAGATACAGAGA
>OJQZ01000360.1_pt1 | contig 40769 bp, 35 predicted proteins | sample 1599071 | NCBI WGS metagenome assembly OJQZ01 (sample SAMN03922525, study PRJEB24848) | human gut metagenome | isolation source: stool sample | host: Homo sapiens | place: Germany | collected 2010-05
CGCTAAACCGGGTAATGCTTAAGGATAAAATAAACCCTGCCGTTCTTATGAACGGCAGGGCGGTAAGGTGAAAATCTTTAACCGGCCAAATAAGTTTTGACCGCGTCGTCACGTTCAAACAGATAAAGCAGAATACGCAGAGCCTCTCCGCGCGGAGTTTTAAGATTCGGGTCAAGTTCCAGCATCATCCGTGCGTCTTTGTTAGCCGTTAATAAAAGGTTTTTATGAACATTCATGTCAGCCAGCCTGAACTCGTTAAAACCGGACTGCCTGGTTCCGAGAATTTCGCCGCCGCCGCGCAGTTCCAAATCTTTTTCGGCAATTTCAAAACCGTCCTCGGTCTCTCGCATGGTGTTCAGACGCTGACGCGAAGTTTCGCTGAGCGGATAGGAATAAAGCAGAATGCAGGTTGAAGCCTGAAAACCGCGTTTAATTCGCCCCCGCAGCTGGTGCAGCTGCGCCAGTCCGAAACGTTCGGCATGTTCAATAACCATAACCGTGGCTTCGGGCACGTTTACGCCGACTTCAATCACCGTGGTTGCCACCAGCAGAGAAATTGCACCGGACTTAAACCGCTCCATGACTTCGTCTTTCTCTTTTTCTTTCATCTTGCCGTGAACCAGCCCGACTTTATTGCCGAAAATCTGCTGTAGGGTGCTGAAACGTTCTTCTGCGGCTGCCAAGTCGATTTTTTCCGATTCCTCCACCAGAGGGCAAACCCAGTAAGCGCGGCAGCCTTCCGTCAACTTGCGCTGCAGGGCGGCGACCACCACATCCAGCTTGGTTACCGGCATCACCCGGGTATCAACCGGTTTTCGTCCTTCCGGTACCTGGTCGATTTTGGAATATTCCATATCTCCGTATGCGGTTAAAACCAGCGACCGGGGAATAGGGGTAGCCGTCATGACCAAGATGTCAGCCTTGTTTCCTTTGTTTGAGAGCGCCAGCCGCTGATGGACGCCGAAACGGTGCTGTTCATCCACGATAACACAGGCCAGATCTTTGAAAACAACGTCTTCCACAAACAAGGCATGCGTTCCGATAAGAATGTCGATTTCTCCTGCCGCCAAAGCTTCCAGAATCTGTGTCCGCGCTTTGCCCTTAACCCGTCCGGTCAGCAATTCGGCTCTCACCCCGATTTCGTCGCATAGCGGCTGTATCGTTTCCAAATGCTGCTTGGCCAAAATTTCGGTCGGTGCCATAATCGCCGCCTGCGTGCCGCATTCCACCGCATTAAGCATTGTCAGCAGGGCGACAATGGTTTTGCCGCTGCCGACGTCTCCCTGCAACAGCCGCAGCATACGGAATTTGGAGGCCTGATCGGCGGCGATTTCCCGCAAGACTTTTTCTTGGGCAGATGTCAGCTTAAAGGGCAGGGCGTCTAAAACTTTTTTGCGCAGCAAACCGTTGCCGTTGATTTCCCGGCCCTGCTGCTTTTTGACTCTTTCCCGCACGATGGCCAGAGCCAGCTGATTGGCCAACAGTTCGTCATAGGCCAGACGGCTGCGCGCCGGATCCGAAGGCTCCAAATCTGTCAGTTTAACCGGGTGGTGAGCCAGTTTCAGCGCCTGATTGAAACTCGGCCAGCCGGTGGCTTTCAGATAAGGCTCGTCTTGCCACTCGGGCAGCGGCGGAACCGCAGCCAGAGCCTGTTTCATCAGTTTGTTGAGCATTTTGTTGGTTATGCCGGCCGTCAGCGGATAAACCGGCTCCACCCCAAGAACCGAAGTAATTTCTTCCGGCTTGACAATATAATCGGGGTGGCTCATCTGCCATTGGCCGTTAAAACTTTCCAGCTTGCCGCTGATGACTCTTTCTGCGCCTGTCGGCAGATTTTTTTGAATCGAGTCGGGATAGGCCTTGAAAAAAATAAGCGTAACGTCATCGGTTCCGTCGCTGCACCGCACCTTATACGGCTGCTTGCGGGTTTGAGGCGGAATATGCTCGATAACTCTGACTTTCAGCGTGCAGATAACATTCGGGCGGGCGTTAATCAGTTTCGGGGCGTAAGTCCGGTCAACCAGCGCCGCAGGCAGGTGCCAGATTAAGTCAACCACCCGGTCACCGCAAAGACGTGAAATAAAGCCGGCGGTTTTGGCGCCGATGCCTTTCAGCGAGTTGACGGAAGCGAATAATGGAAATAAAACCGGCGGCCGCATTTTTGTCCTTAAATCAAGAAAACAGTTGCACTTATCGGTTATTGTATATATTTTCACTATAAAGTAAATGATAAGATTAAGAAAATGTTAGAAGATATATCCGCTCTTGAAAACTGCACGGTTTCCTCGGTGCCGGACGGCTATGACGCCTTCCTGCTGGCGCAGCTGTGGGAAAAGTCCGCCCGCGACATCTTATATATTGTCAGCGACGGCGTGGCATTGGAAAACACCGCTCATATCCTTTCGGTTATTCGTCCGGAGGCCGAGGTGCTGAAATTTCCGGCTTGGGATACGGTCCCTTATGACCGGGTGTCGCCGAACGTAAATATTGTGGCTGCGCGTATCGGTGCGCTGAGCGCTTTGGCACAAAATCCCAGTCCTAAAAAACCGAGAATTATCGTGACCAGCGCCGGAGCGGCCATTCAGCGCCTGCCGCTGAAGAAGATTTTTCTCAATTCGATGAAAAACGTTTCCGTCGGCGGCGAACTGAACTTTAACGACTTTGTGCATTATGCGGTCGTCAACGGCTATAATCGGGTAGAACAGGTGATGGAACCCGGAGAATACGCCGTCCGCGGTGATATTCTTGATATTTTTCCGGTTGGCAGCGAACTGCCGCTGCGCATTGATTTGTTCGGCGACGAAGTGGAAAAGATCCGCACTTTTGATCCGCTCACTCAGCGCACCGCGGGCGAATTGAAAAGCTATACTTTCCAGGTGATGGGAGAGGTGGCGCTTGACAACAATACGATCAAAACTTTTCGCGCCAAATACCGTGAGGCTTTCGGCTCCGGCGGAACCGGCGATGAACTTTACGAAAGCATTTCCAACTCTCAGAAATATATCGGTATGGAAAACTGGCTGCCGTTTTTCTATGACGAAACCCTGCCTACTTTGTTTGACTATTTGCCGCAGGCTTACGTTATTGCCGGCAAAAACGTTCGTGATGCCGTCAAATCCAAAGAAGAAAGCATTGCCGATTATTACCAGGCCCGTTTGGAGGCGCTGAACATCAAATCGGTCAACGAGGCAGATGCTTATCGTCCGGTTGCGCCGGAGCTGCTCTATTTGAACGAAAAAGAGTTTCGCGAGCTTCTCCGCAGGCGGCGGGCAATTACTTTGACCAATATGTCGCTGCCGTCTGCTGATGACAATGTGAGTGCCGGCGTTATCCCCGGGCGTGATTTTTCCAGTGCCAAAAACGTGAATGCCGCTCAGGTCTATGCCGATTTAAAAGATTATCTGGCAGAAAACGGCAAATTAAAGCGCATCATCTGCTGTTACAGCGAGGGTTCGCGCGAACGTCTGACTTCCCTGATGAGCGAATACGGTATTGACGAGCTGGCTTTGGCTGACGATTGGCATGAAGCCTTAAGCAAAGCGGGACACAAGAAAACCGCTCTGATTATAATGAATTTGGCGCACGGTTTCAAAGGTGCCGGCTGGTGTCTGATTTCCGAGCAGGATATTCTCGGCGAACGCCAAAACCGCCGCACCGCTAAAAAGGTGACCGCCAAAGATTTTATTGCCGACGTATCGTCTTTGTCGGTGGGCGAATTGGTCGTGCATGTAGAGCACGGTATCGGCAAGTTTCTCGGTTTGGAAAACATCACCGCCGGCGGCGCCCCGCATGACTGTTTGAAAATTCTTTATGCCAATGATGCCAAATTATTCGTACCGGTTGAAAATATCGATATGGTTTCCCGCTACGGGCTGGAAGACGACAATATCCAGCTTGATACGCTGGGCGGACTGGCCTGGCAGGCAAAAAAGGCCAAAGTTAAGGCCAAAATCCGCGATATTGCCGAAAAACTGATTAAAATTGCCGCCGAAAGACACCTGAAAAGTGCTGATGTCTTTATTCCGGCCTCCGGCGCTTATGATGAATTCTGTGCTAAATTCCCTTACAGCGAAACCGACGACCAGCTTAATGCGATTGCCGATGTTTTGAAAGATTTGGGGCAGGGCTCTCCGATGGATCGCCTGGTGTGCGGCGATGTCGGTTTCGGCAAAACCGAAGTGGCACTGCGGGCGGCTTTTGCCGTCGCATCCTCCGGAGCCCAGGTCGCTTTAATTGTACCGACCACCCTGCTGGCGCGGCAACATTATTATAATTTCAAAAAGCGGATGGAAGGTTTTCCGATAAAAGTCAAAATGCTTTCTCGCCTGGTAACGCCGAAAGAGGCGGAAGAAACCCGGCGCGGTTTGGCCGACGGTTCGGTGGAAATCGTTATCGGTACACATGCGCTGTTGTCAAAGGATATTAAATTCTGCAACCTCGGCCTGCTGATTATCGACGAGGAGCAGCATTTCGGCGTGGCGCATAAGGAAAAGCTTAAATCGCTGAAATCAGACGTTCATGTCTTGACGCTGACGGCAACGCCGATTCCCCGTACGCTGCAAATGTCTCTGACCGGGGTTAAACAGCTGAGTATCATCGGCACGCCGCCGGTTGACCGCCTGGCAGCCCGAACGTTTGTCATGCCGTTTGACAAGGTGATGATAAAAGAAGCCATCTACCGCGAAAAATTCCGCAACGGGCAGACATTCTTCGTTTGTCCGCGGGTATCTGACATTTTCGGTGTGGAAAAAGAGTTGCGGGAGCTGGTTCCCGATATAAAAATTTTGGTGGCGCACGGACAAATGCCGGTCAAACATCTGGAACAGGTGATGAACGATTTTGCCGATGGCAAAGCTGATTTGCTGCTTTCCACCACGATTATTGAATCCGGCATTGATATGCCGACGGTCAATACCATGATTGTCCACCGGGCCGATATGTTCGGTCTGGCACAACTTTATCAGTTGCGCGGCCGGGTAGGGCGCGGCAAACTGCGCGGCTATTGCTATTTTACCGTTCCCAAACAGAAAAATCTCAAACCGGTGGCCGAACGGCGGCTGAGCATTTTGCAGGCTTTGGACACGCTGGGTGCCGGCTTCTCGCTGGCCAGCCATGATATGGATATCCGCGGTTCCGGCAATATTCTCGGCGAGGAGCAGTCCGGGCATATTAAGGAAGTGGGCGTTGCCTTATATCAGCACATGCTGGAAGAGGAAATTGCCCGTCTTAAAGCCGGAGAACTGGCGCAGGACAAACAGGCCGCCGCCGAATGGGCTCCGCAGATAACCACCGGTATCCCGATTATGATTCCCGAAACCTATGTTAAAGATTTGGGTGTGCGCTTGGGACTCTATAAACGCATTGGCGAAATCAAAGACCGTGCCGGTCTGCTCGATATGCGCGAGGAGCTGGTTGACCGTTTCGGCAAGCTTCCGCCCGAGGTCGATAACCTGCTGAAAACCGTTGAAATCAAACAATTGGCGGTTTTGGCCAATGTTGAAAAAATTGATGCGGGAAGCAAGGGAATTTTACTGAGTTTTCATAACAATGTTTTTGCCGCGCCGGATAAGCTGATTGACTTTGTCACCAAACAGTTCGGCGTTGTCAAAATCCGCCCCGACCAAAAGCTGTTTATTGAAAAAAATCTGGAAGATTATGCGGTTCGGGTCGAAACCATCAAAAATTATCTGCACAAACTGACCGCGCTGCTCGGAGTAAACTGATGACTGAAGAAAACGGATTATCCTGCCCGCTGCGCTTTTATAATATGCTGGTTCACCTGCGAACCGGCAGCCGGCCGGCGGAAGAAAATGTTGCCGTTAAAAATATCTGGCAGAAAGATAATCTGGTCTTTATGGATTTGTATTTTTACCGCAGCAAAAAGTCACAGGTAATTGACAGCGTTTATGTAAAAGATATTTTTGACTTAAGCACTGAAAAGTTTTACGCCTCGCCGGAACTTTTTATTCGCGATTACTGCGCGTTTGTTTCCTCTCAGGGCTGCGAGACGGAAAGCGAACTCCCCGAAACGCCGCAGTTTGATTTCAAGCATTTGGAACCGATAAAGGATAACCTGATTATCCTCACGTTTATGGCTAAATGCACGGCTGATTTTAACCGGATAAAAAACAAGGCAATCAGAGATTATATTTTCCGCTGCCTGCCGCAGACCAAAGCATTGAGCGACCAGTATATCAGCAGTTATCTTAAAGATTTGAATCCAAATGAAGACAATTTTTTAACCGCGGTAGATAATTTAAAGGCTAAATCGCCTGAAGAAGTTGAAGAACTGATTAAAGAAGCGTTGAAAATAAGTGCTTCTGACGGAGCCGTCAGCTATACCGAACGCCTTTGGCTGGCGGAAATCATTCAAACCTTGCGGGAATATGGCATTGAACCCGATATTGAGTTTTAATCTTATCAAATAAGCCCCTTTAGGGCTCTTTTCTTTATTACCCTTCCAGGGCATTTTTTTCATTGTCATCGCGAGGATATTAACCCGAAGCCATCCTTGCTTTATCATCACCGTCATGCTCCGGCTTTTCCTTCTCCGTCATACTCCGGTTTTTTTCTTCTTTGTCATACTCCGGCTTGACCGGAGTATCTTCCATACATGACAACCGCAGCAGCAAACAGATTACCCGATCAAGTCGGGTAATGACAGTAAAAGAAAACAAGTTAGGTAATCTATCACAAAAAAGAATCCCCCTTTGAAAAGGAATTTCAAAGGGGGATTTCTGTGGCCGACTATCCTCCGTAATAGCCGCAACGATCCACAATTTCGTTATAAGTCTTTTTATACCAGCCGTTGTAACCGTCTTGTCCGGCAACACCGTTATCACAGTCGCCTTTACCCGGAGTAGCATAGTAACCGGCCGGTCCGCTGACGGAATAAGCGCCGCCGCCGGATCTCAGGGTTGCCCCGCTGCCCAGACAGATTTTGTCTTTGTTACAGACTTCAATCGTGTTATCCTGGGTTGTAACTTTCGAGTTGCTTTTCAAGTCCAAGCGGGCATCGTACAGACGCAGCCAGGTATCCAGATTAAGCGTCGAATTGTTTGTAACACTCATGTTCTGACAAGCACCGCCGCAACCGGAAATGCGCAGTGCATAAATATCGGCACTTGAGTTGTCCATGCTGAATTTGCCGTTGCCGCCTTGAATGGCAATCCCGTTGTGAGGCATGCTTATGTAAGCTTTATTCCTCAAAACAACGGAGCAGTCGCCATTGCATTGGTAGAGCAAAATCGGAACGTTGTTAAAATAATTTTGACTTCCGTCCATCACTAATTTACCGTAACCATTTAACTCAAAGAAGTGAAGAGCAACATCATGGTTGTTGGCTCTGCCATGATGATTGGCATCCAAATTGTAAAAGCTGGCAGAAGAAAAATTATTGGAACCATGAAGGTCAATTTGTCCTTCAATGTGAATTCTTAATGTTCCGAAAGGAATATATTCTCTCCAGTTAAAGTTTTTGCTGCTGACAGAGCTAGGTTCATTCGTAGAAGTTATATAAATATCTCGCCATATATAATTACCTTTACTGTAAGTATGAGCCTCGTTCGGATTGTTGTTGTGATTAATTCTAATCCAGAGATTGTCAAGATTGTTATTAAACAGCCACAAATCCGGCGTGAAAGTCAAAGTAGGCCGGTTATAAGAAGAACATTCCTTATATCCGTCATATTTGTAAAAGGAAGCTTCGCCGCGCCAGGAAGAATAATATGTTCCCAGCGGATTTTTCATCGACGCATCACTTAAGGTCAGGTCTTTGAAGACGACGGCGGTAGTACCTTTATACCACAAACCTTCGTTGATTTCTTTGTACCCGGCATTGGCCAGACGGCTCTTGCAGGTTGCGTTGCATTTGCGGTAGCTTTCCTGAACGCCATATCCCGGAACATTACATTTAGAACTGCTTTCCGTCTCGTAAGCGCCGCAGGAGGTCTGCGTATAACCGCGGTTCTTACAGTATTTGTCCGGGTCTATTTTGCATGAGAAATATGTATTGCCGCTTCCACGAGGGCAGTAACTTGCAATTACCGAGTCTGCATCGCAGGGGTCGTCTTTGGAATATTTATAGCCTAAACTTTCGCAAACGTCTTTTTCCGTCTTGCAGGTCTTGTAATATTTTGTTCCTTTCAGGAAACAGTAATCCATCGGCGATTGCGGGCCGAACTCGTCACAAAGCAGGCTGTAACCGGCTTCACAGGTGCATGAAGCATAAGTGGTAACGCCGTTATATTCGCAGGCAGTGCCGTTTCCTTTCTGGTGAATTGAACTGTCACAGGTAATCCATGTGGAAGGGCAGAGACAGTCGGAATAATAAACGCTGGTTGTGGCTTTGCCAGCCGAATAAGTTACTTCGGCACATTTGTCTTCATTATGAATTTTTGGGGAAGGGCAAGAAGTGGCGGTATAAGGATAAATGGAACGGTCACAGTAACATTTGAACTTTCCGCCGCAGGAGTTTCCGCTGATGGTGTTAGGATAGGAACATTCGGCCTTGGCATAACCGAAGTTCAAATCGCAGCACTGGTCATAATATGAATTGTCATAAGGACAATAACGCGACACCCGCTCATTGGCGCCGCATGCGCCGGTTTTGTTAAAGCCCAGAGTTTTACAGCGGTTAACGTTGTCATGGTCAAAGCTCTGCTCTATATTGTCAAAACCGAGCTTGTCATTTGTATCTACTATAAAATGAACCTTGGCCAGCTTTTTCAGTCTGTTCAAAGTGTAGGGCTCGTTTTGAAGCTGAATTTGTGCAGAACGATCTTGAGGTGAAACCTGAAGATTATTGGGAGGAACCGTATAAGTTGAAGAAAGTTGCGCTGCTGCCGGAACGGATAATACTATCACCGCAAATAAAGCAAGCAGACTATGACTAATAATTCTCATAGCACACCTCATAGACATATTAAAACCAAAACCATTTTTAGAATAACATACTATTGGTGAAAATTCAATAAATAAAAATATATGGCAGAGGGAACAGTGACTGCAAATGAAACGGCTTTTCGTTAAAATTCATCGGGTTAAATAAAAAGTTTTATTCAGTGCACAAAAAATGCCCGGCGTTTGCCGCCGGACATTGTCATAAAGTAAAAATCCTTAAACGGAATTATTCGGAAAGAACTTTTTCCGTCTTGTTTATCTCGCCGTCCTGAGAAACAGGGCTGCCTTCGTCTGACGGAGAAGCCGGTTCTGTATCGGCAGGCTGCGGCTGAGCGTCTTCCTGCACTTCCTGTGAAGAAACGGAATTGCTTTCTTCTTCCCGGGGAGGCTGTTTTCCCTCGTCTTCGTAAACTTTTTTGTTAAACTCGTCAAAAAAGTGATGCTTAACCGTATCGCCGATTTTGATACCGTGTTTTTTGACATCTCCGGCATTCAGTTCAATAACGGCCAATGCCGGTTCCGGCGCGATAATCAGCTCTTCGGACATCGGCGTTGCATTTTCTTCAATAAAGAAAATTCTGCCGTTTGAGTTGACAAACAGCATATCCAATGGAATTTTGGTGTCTTTCATCCACATGGCTACCTGGTTTTCAACGTCGGCCAGGTTAAAAATCATACCGCTGTCGGCAGCCAGACTGTCACGGTTCATCAGGCCTTTTTCAAGTTCTTCAGGGGTTTGTGCCTCTTCGACATTGTAACGGACGTCGCCGTTTTCGGTGGAGATAGTCAGATTGCCGCTGTTTTCTTTCGGCGAGCAGCCGGCAACAACGATTAACGCCAGAAAAAGTTTAAGAAATTTGCTCATAGTCATCTCCTTTAGGATTGTATGTCGATTTTACGAGGCTGCCATTTGGAAACCACGACCGGTCCGTTCTGTGACAGCATAACTTTTTTTCTGTTATTTGAAAAGGCATTGTTTTTCTGGGCGGCTTTGCTGCTCTTGATAAAACTGTCCACAACTGCTTTGAGGTCAATAACGTTAATTGTTCCGGCAATGCAGTTTTCCTTGAAAGCCGAATTGCTTTTAATCAGCTTTTCCAGGCTGATCAGCGATGTTTTTCCGTATTTGTTCCAGATGCTTTCCAGAAAAGAGTCTATCTTGGCCGGAAACTTGACCGGCGGCATAAACGGACGCCCCATGGCAAACATGCGCTTCAGGTTGGGTTCGAAAAAACCGTCTTTGTTGCAGACAAACAGGCTGGGAACCAGAATCTGCATGTTGTAAGCCATGGCAAAATGGATTTGGGCCAGAAACAAGAGATGCTGCATTTTTTCGGTCTCCAGATAAATGCCGTCTTTTTCGGCCCGGTTAAAAAACCAGTAGGCAATATCAATTGCGGTGTCGGTTGCCGGAATTGTCATTTCCTGTCCTTTCAAAATATTCAGAGCTGATTATAAATCATTTATTTGATAAACACAAATATTTTAAATCTTACGCGCTGTTATTTTTTTCTGTTTGTATTTATTTTTATTCTTGTTTTAATAATGTTATTACGCTATCAATAAAGCAGCGATATGTCCGAATTCATGAAGATACGGCATTAATTTTGTGATGATTAGAGTAGGGTTCAGTCAATGTTTTTGCTCAAAGATGTTAAAGTTTCAGCCGCGTTGTGCGGAACTTTGTTTGTGTTGGCTGCTTGCAGCAGCGCTTCTTTCCCTGAAATCACCGAGGAGGATTCTTCGGCTATAAGCTCGGAAGAAAGCGGAAAAATCCTCAAGGAAGGAAAGAGCCTGGTCGGAGACGATAAAAATATTGCCTATGACGATGAAAACAGCGTTGACCCCGTCACGCCGGCCAAAACCAAGCCGGTAATCGTGGCCGATTCTGAAAATTTGGATGAAGAGGAAACGCTTGTGGATGAAGACGATGAGGATGTTGACTTCTTCGGCGTGCCTTTTGATGAAGACCCGAATGCCAAACCCGCTCCGAAAGCCTCAAAGACGGCAGCGGCCAAACCTGTTGAAAAGCCCGCTTCTCAAGCGGCCGCTCCGGTGCCTGCGCAGCCGGTTGTCCCCAGTGTGACTTATTTGGCTGATACGTTTTATTTTGACAACGGCAGCTCGGCTCTGCCTTCCGGTTCAAACGGAAAGATCCGTGCCATTGTCCGCGAGGCCAAGAAGAACAATGCTTTTGTCCGCGTGATGGGGTTTGCCTCCAGCCGCACCCGCAACACGGACATGGCCAGTCATAAAATGGCCAATTTCAAGGTTTCGTTAGCCCGTGCCGAAGCTGTAGCCGCCGCTTTGCGCCGCGCCGGTATGCCGGCAAACAAAATTTTGGTTGAGGCAATGTCTGACAACCGTCCCGCTTATCTGGAGGTTATGCCGGAAGGTGAACGCCTGAACCGCCGGACGGAAGTTTACATCAGTTACTAATATTTCGGTCAGGGAGCAAAGGTGAGTTTTAGTTTTGAAAATGTGAAGTCTCTGGGAGGTAATCTCTGGAAAACCGCTCCTGTTGATGAACGCAAGGCTGAACTCATCTCCCAAAGCTGCAATCTGCCGCTGCTGGTAGCGGAAATTTTGGCATCCCGCGGCATTGCCCCGCAGGATGTCTCTAATTTTATTGAACCCAAACTGCAAAATCTGCTGCCGGATCCTTCGGTCATGAAAGATATGTCCAAAGCGGCGGCTAAAATAGCTGAAGCCGTTATTTCCGGCCGCAAAATCGCCATAATCGGCGACTATGACGTGGACGGAGCAACTTCTTCGTCGGTTCTGCGCCTGTTTTTGGAAAGTGTCGGCTGCGAGCCGCTGGTGCATATACCCGAACGTGAAGAAGGTTACGGTCCGAGCACGGCCGCTTTTGATGAATTTGCCGCACAGGGGGCCGATTTTGTTATTACCGTTGACTGCGGCACAACCGCTTTTAATATTTTTGATTATGCCAAAGAAAAAGGCTTTGAGGTTATCGTGCTTGACCATCATGAAGCGGAAACCCGCCTGCCTGATGTCTATGCCGTGGTTAACCCCAAACGACTGGACGAGAGTGACGAATATCCTTATTTGAAATATATGGCCGCCGTAGGCGTCGTTTTTGTGGCGATTGTGGCGGTTAACCGCGAACTGCGCGAGCGCGGATTCTATCAGACGCATCCTGAGCCGAGTTTAATCCAATGGCTCGATTTGGTGGCGTTGGGAACCGTCTGCGACGTGGTGCCGCTGCTCGGGTTGAACCGTGCCTTTGTCCGCCAGGGGCTTAAAATTATGGCCCAGCGGCGCAATGTCGGCCTGCGGGCATTGATTGACAAGGCCGCAATTAACGAGGCACCCGGCGCATTCCATTTGGGATTTGTGCTCGGACCGCGCATTAATGCCTGTGGCCGGGTCGGCGAAGCGGCTTTGGGAAACCGCCTGCTTTGCATCAAAGATGATTTTCAAGCTTCGATACTGGCTGACAAGCTCAACGAATTCAATGCCCAGCGTAAAGAAATAGAAGGATATGTCCTGGAAAAAGCCATCGAAATGCTGGAGGGAACCCCGCAGGAGTATCCGATAGCCTTTGTTGCCGGAAACGATTGGCACCAGGGGGTTATCGGTATCGTGGCCGGAAAGCTGAAAGAACGCTACAATTTGCCGGCTTTCGTCATGTCTGTTGAGAGCGATGAAGTTAAAGGTTCGGCGCGCTCCGTTCCCGGTGTCGATTTGGGCGCCCTGATTATTGCCGCCAAAGAAAAAGGCGTCATTACCAAAGGCGGCGGCCACACAATGGCTGCCGGATTTTCGCTGGAAGAAGATAAAATTGAAGAATTTCGCCAATTTGTCGGTGAATATGTCCGTGCACAAATCGGCCATGAAGCCATAACGCCGGTGATTGAAGTTGACGGCGTGTTGGATTTGGCCGGTGCCGATCAGAGCCTGATGGATAAGCTTGAACTGTTAGAACCTTACGGAGCGGGCAACAGTGAGCCCAAACTGGTTTTGCAGCGGGTTCGGGTGAGCAAGGCGCGGATTGTCGGCAGCGGTCATGTCAGCTGCTTTTTAAGCTCGGCAAACGGCGGAAGTATGAAAGCCATGGCTTTCCGCGTGGCCGATACTGCCATTGGCCCGGCATTGCTGAACAGCAACGGAGCCGTTTTCAACGTTGTCGGCGTCCTGCGCCGGGATAACTGGCAGGGACGCAATTCTCTGCAGTTTATTATAGATGATGTGATGAGGGTCGAATGAAAAGAGAAGATATCACCAAAAGGGCAATAAATATCAGGCGCATCCGCCTGGAGCGGGAAAAAGCGATATTCATGAAGCTCGGCTCAAAAATCAAAGCTTATTTTTTTACCGGTATTCTGGTTACTGCGCCGGTCTCCATGACCTTTTATCTCGCCTATAAACTTATCTCTTGGATTGACGTCAGCGTTAACCGCCTGATTCCGCCAGAATTTCGTCCCGACAACTATTTGCCGTACAGCATTCCGGGGCTCGGTTTGGTTCTGCTTATTGTCGCCCTGATACTGATAGGAATGTTTGCCGCCGGTTTCCTGGGAAAATTCTTTTTGAGCCTCGGCGAATGGATTGTTTATAAAATGCCGCTGATATCCAGCGTCTATTCGCTGCTAAAACAGGTTTTCCAGACTTTCCTTTCCAACAAAAACAATGCTTTCAGCAAAGTTGTTCTGCTTGAATATCCCCGTAAGGGAATTTGGATTTTAGGTTTCGTCAGTTCGGAAACTCAGGGCGAAGTAAAAGACAAACTTGGACGGGAAATGCTGAATATCTTTATTCCCACCACGCCGAACCCGACTTCAGGCTTTTTGATTTTTGTGCCTAAAGAAGATACTGTCAGTCTGGACATGTCGGTGGAAGAGGGTATCAAGTTCGTTATATCGGGCGGTTTGGTCTCTCCGGAAATGGCCGGAAAGAAACGCCGGAAAATAAAATAAGCTTTTGAAAGAAAAATTTCGGTTACATCCGGAGTTTCTTGCTAAAAATTAAAGCCCCGAACCTCGGGGCTTTCTGTTATCTGTTGGGATCGGTATTGGTGGGGAAGGGCATATATTGTCCTACGCCGCCGAAATATTTGCGGAAGAAACCCGGATTGTGTCCCAGAGTTTCGGTTTTGTTGGTGCTGACTTTGATTTCTTTGCCGTCTTTCTTTGTCAGCCGCTCGATTTCGGAAACTTTGCCCTGATCGTTGAACTGAATGGTCAACACGTCGCGGTCAACTTCTTTCGGCGCAAAAAAAGCCACTCTTTTAATGTCCGAAGACATATAAATCCACTGATTGCGGTCTAAAGATACCACGCTGGAGGGACTGCCGAGTATATTCAGAATTTCCGATTTGCTTTGTCCGACCCTGATTTGGGCGATTCTTTCATTGGACGGCATATTTCCGTTGTGGGTAATGAAAAGGTCGCTGCTGCAGGCAGAAGAAAACGTCATCAGAAACGCGCTTAACAAAACGACTTTGTTTATTGACATCTTTTAATCCTTAACGTTATATCTTATCTAAATTATGTTGCTAATCTTATAGCATAAGGAAAATATTAATGCAAAAAAATTTTTCGTATCCGTTAATAGTTGAAGACATTGCCGCAGCCGAAAAAAAATATCGTTTGACGGCCGATGCCGCGGATTTAAAGGAACTGGCGGAAATTTTACAAATCCCGTCGGTAAAATCTTTCAGCGCCGAAATCTATACCAAAATGAACAAAAAAGAACATTTGCTCCGGGTATGGGGGCGGGTTAAGGCTGAACTGGAGCTGCAAAGCGTTGTCAGTCTGGAATATTTCTGCAAAAGCTACGAACCGGAGTTTGAATTGCTGTATGATACCAAAGCCACGCCGAAAAGCCGGAAAGAAGAGGAAATCAGCTTTGAGGACGATCTGCCGGATATCGTTATTGACGGGCAGATAGACCTCGGACAGATTGCAATTGAGCAGATAGCTTTGGCAATGGAAGACTACCCGCGCAAAGAAGGAGAGGTTTTCAGCTGGAAAAGTGAGTTTGATCCGCAGGATGACGAGCGTCGGAATCCTTTTAAAATTTTGGAAAAACTCAAAAAATAAAAATTATGCTTGCCAAAACGCAAATTTTTAGCTAAAAGGGCACTAAAGCTTTCCGAATGTCATTTTAACGGTTGATTTTAAAATCGAACTGGTTTAATAATGACGTCTGGAAAATTGGTTTTAATCGTGAATAATAATTAGAGTATAAGAAAATGGCTACACCAAAAAAGAAAACATCAACCTCCCGCCGCAATATGCGCCGTTCGCACGATGCATTGGCTGCTAATTCTTACCAGGAATGCCCGAACTGCGGTGAGTTGAAAAGACCTCACAATGTATGCCCGTCCTGCGGTCAATACAATAAACGTGAAGTTGTTGCTCAAGAAACAGCTTCCAAGGAATAGTCTACTAACCTGGCTTGCTCTCTTATACCGCGTGCCGCTGATGTTTTAAGGCGGCAGACGGATGACGGAAGTAAGCCATTATATTATATGGAGCAGGTTCTTGTCTGATAATCTGGTCATATCAATAGACGCCATGGGGGGAGACAATTCCCCCAGAGTCGTCATTGAGGGGCTTGCTATTGCCGCTAAAAAAAATCCCGACGTCCGCTTTCTGCTGTTCGGTGATGAAGGCAAAGTGCTTCCTATCCTTAATGCTTATCCCAATCTCAAAAAGGTTTGCGAAATGCGCCACGCAACTGAAGTCGTGCGCAATGAGGACAAACCCTCTCAGGTTATCCGCAACCGCAACACCAGCATGTATATGGCAATTGATGCCGTCCGCAAAGGCGAGGCGAAAGCCGTTGTCTCGGCCGGCAATACCGGTGCTCTGATGGCTATTTCCAAACTGACGCTGAAAACCATTCAGCGCATTCATCGTCCGGCCATAGTCAGCATAATGCCCCATCAGTGCGGCAAATATGTTATGCTTGACCTCGGCGCCAATACCGAATGCGATGCCGTTAATCTGGCCGAATTTGCCCTTATGGGCAATATTGTCGCTAAGCATGCGCTGGGAATTGAAAAACCCCGCGTCGCTTTGCTGAATATCGGTGCGGAAGAAATGAAAGGCAAGGAAGAAATTCACCAGGCCGCAAAAATTATCCGCAATTCCCAGCTTGATATCAATTTCATCGGCTATATCGAACCGCATGAAATTCCGAACGGCAAGGCCGACGTGATTATTTCCGACGGTTTCACCGGCAACATTGCCCTGAAATCGATTGAGGGAACTGCCCGTCTGGTTCTGCGCCTGCTGAAAAATTCGGTTAAAAAGTCTCTTTTGGCCAAGTTGGGGTTGCCGTTTATGCTCGGTGTCGCCCTGAGCCTGAAAAAAACGATGGATCCGCGCCTGTATAACGGGGCAATGTTTGTCGGCTTGAACGGGCTTTCGGTCAAAAGCCACGGCGGAACCGATGCGCTGGGCTATTCCGTAGCCGTTGACAATGCACTGAAACTGGTTCGCCAGAACTTTGTCAACACCATCCGCGATGAACTTGAAAATGTTGATTTAGACTTATTATCTCAGGAAATTCTTTATGACTCTTATTAGATCTGAACTTATCGGATTTGGCCACTATCTGCCGGCCAAAGTCCTGACCAATGATGATATGGCCAAAATGGTTGAGACGAATGACGAATGGATTAGCACCCGTACCGGCATTAAATCCCGCCATGTGGCTGCTGAAAATGAATTTACTTCAGATATTTCTTTAATTGCTGCGCGTAATGCTTTGAAATCAGCAAATATTAGTGCGGAAGATTTGGATTTGATTATTGTTGCGACCGTCACCACGGATGATACCACGCCGTCAACGGCCGCCAAAATTTCCGGTAAGCTCGGAACCAAACCCGGCTGCATTGCCACCGATATTTCTGCCGCCTGCTCGGGATTTGTTTATGCCATGACCATGGCCGATAATATGATTCGCCTGGGGCAGATTAAAACTGCAATGGTTATCGGGGCCGAAACCTTGTCTAAAATTACCGACTGGACCGATCGCAACACCTGTGTTCTGTTCGGTGACGGAGCCGGAGCCGTGATTCTGCGTGCCGGTGAAGGCGAAGGAACTGCGGCTGACCGCGGTGTTCTGGCAACCAAGCTGTATGCTGACGGCAGCCATTATGAGCATTTGAAAACAACCGGCGGTGTCAGCACCACCCAAAAAGCCGGATTTATCACTATGGACGGCAAGGAAGTCTTCAAGTTTGCTGTTAACGCATTGACGCAAGCTGCTGAAAATGTTATGGAAACAGCCGGTGTAACTTCGCAGGATATTGACTGGCTGCTGCCGCATCAGGCCAATGCCCGCATCATTGAAAATGTTGGCAAAAAGCTGAATCTGCCTGATGAAAAAGTTATCGTGACCATTGACCACACGGCAAATACCTCCGCGGCAACTATCCCGGTTGCCTTGTCGGAAGAATATGCTGCCGGCCGCATCAAAAAAGGCGATTTGGTTGTCCTCACCGCAATGGGGGCAGGTTTCACCTGGGGCGGCGCATTGGTTCGCATCTGACATTTATCTGTTCAATACTCAAATTAGACACTTGTCTTTCGGTGAATTATGATATAATTCATCCTCATAAATATAAAAATGTAATAATGAAACTAAGGAAGCTATAGAAATGAAAACAATCACTCGAGCTGACGTTGCTGAGGCTATTTATGAAGAAATCGGCTTGTCTCGCAAAGATTCCAATGATATTTTGGATATGATTCTTGATGAAATGACCAACGAACTGGTTAAAGGTAATGATGTGAAACTGTCTTCTTTCGGAACTTTCGCCCTGCGTAACAAAAAAGCCCGTGCCGGCCGCAATCCGAAGACCGGCGTCGAGGCCGTCATTTCACCGCGCCGGGTTATTTCCTTCAAGCCTTCCCAGACAATGAGAAAAATAATTAACGCATAAAATTCAAAGGAATAGAAATGGTTGTTAACAAATCTAAAGCGGCGTTCCGCACCATCGCCGAAGTTGCTGAAGAGTTAGGCGTAGCAACCCATGTCTTGCGTTTTTGGGAAACCAAATTTCCTCAGATAAAACCGATGAAACGCAGCGGCGGACGCCGTTATTATCGTCCCGACGACGTTGAATTGGTCAGGCGTATCCGTGATTTTCTTTATGAAAAACGCTATACGATTGAAGGGGTACAGAAACTTTTTAAGGAAAAGGGTGTCAAAGCCATCCTCGGAGAAGAAATTCAGAAAGACTTTTTTGAAGAAACGGCAGATTCGGTTGAACTTAACGAAGAAAGCCGTAAGCTTATTTCTTACGTCCGGGGTGAGTTGAAAAGTATGTCTGAGGAGTTGGAGCGGACACTTTCCAAAGTCGGCTGACTTTTATACGGTTAAAAAAAAGAGCCCGGCATAAAGCGGGGCTCTTTTTTTTCAGATAAAATCTCAGATTTCAAACATCGGTTTCAGTTTGGCCAGAAACAACAGAACTTCCGGCAGGTTTTCTTGATCTTCCACCACAATCAGCCGGCGTGTTTCATCTTTGCGGGCTGTTTTCAAAGCTTCGGCAGACCAGCAGCGTTTGAGCAGGTCCTGCGGAAGCAGGTGTTTGTGCATATTAACGGCACATAGTGAGGAATTGACGGCGGAAACCACCGGAACAATCAGCTTGAGTTCGGCTTCCGACGGAATGCGGTAACCGTTCATCTTTGCCCAAACCCGGACTTCTTCTGCCGTCAGGTCTTTTTTCCAGCTGTTCATCGCATCAATGTTGATGTATTTGTTGGGCGTGAAATAAATTCCCCATTCTTCGCCCCAGCGTGGTTCAGTTTGAAATTCTTTGTTCTTCAACTGATAATCACCGGGCCGCGGATAATTTCTCATCCCTTTTTGAAAAAGTTCAAACTCATGAGGATTAACCCCGGCAAGATCCATTAAACCTTTGAATAACTCAGCGTAGTCGCTGTTTGTTTTTAACTGTTTCATCTTTTTGAAATTTTAAGGGTAAATAAATATAGAATAATCGCTTTATAAGCGCAGTTATAAACCTCTTTAGTTGAGAGTCAACAAAAATTTTATCTAATTATTTCAGAATCTTATTTCAGATAAGGAGCCCAGATTCTGATTTTGTCATCCAGCGAATAAGAGGCATTGGCCGGACTGGTTGAAGGCAGAATATAATACTCTGTCCGCAGCAGGAGAGGGGCATGATATTTTTTGAAAAATTTGAAGGCCGGCTGCCCGTTGAACAGCAGCCGCCTGACCGCCGGATGTTCCGCCAGCAGGGTGTTGAAATCGTTCGGCTGTTCGTCGGTAATGGCGCTGTCAAGGCTTCCTTCCCGCAGGCAAAGCTGCAGGCTGTCCCACAGACCCAGCCGGTTGGCCAGCAGACAGGCTTTCTTTTCCTGAAAGTCGGCAAATTCCGCCCCTTGATGATATAATGCGGCAATAATCTTCCAAAATGCATTGCGGGGATGCGCATAATATTGCTGTGCTTCCAGCGATTTAACGCTCGGCATGGTCCCGACAATCAAAATCTCGGTTTCGGAATTAATAATCGGCGGAAAACTTCTGATCATTTTATCTCTTTCAGTGATAACGGCTCAAATAATTTTATAAACGATAACAACAAAATAAACCAGCCCCGGCAGTGTTTGTCCTCCGAAAAATGCATTCTTGCCGCTGTCGTTTTGCCGCAAGCGGGAAGAAAATGCAGGTTATTCCACCTTTGCAGCGATTTAAACCGTGAATATTGCTTTTTTGCCGAAGCTTGATTAAAATACAGAAAAACAATTCACTGCAAGACGGATTTTAATGAGAGGAAAGCAAAGATGCCATTCAGCATTTCAGCGTTTATCCGGGTAAACCGGGTTTATTTCATTTGGGCAGCTTTTATGGCGCTGCTCTATCTTTTTCGGGATATGTTCGGGCTGGTTTTCATCACTTTTATCATGTGTTTTATCGCTTCCAGCATAACTCACAATCTTCGCCGCAAATATCATTGGAGCCGCCGCAGCATCGTTATCGGCATTTATATTTTGTTTTTGGTCGGCGTGGCCGCGTTTCTGACCCTTATCCCGACGCGGATTCTCTCTGAAACCATTAACTTCACCGAACAGCTTCCCAACAGTATGAATACTTTAAAATCATGGGTAAATACGCATACGGAAAACAATGAGATGATTGCACCGCTGATTGCCCAGATTAAAAACGTTCTGCTGCCGGAAACCGCCGTTGTCAGCGCGTGGAATATTGTCCGCGGCGTTTTGGAAAAAGGCCTCCATTACTTCGGCTGGTTCTTTTTGGCTATGCTGTTCAGCTTTTTGATTATGTTTGACCTGCCGCATCTTTCCAAAGGCGTGCGCCACCTGCGTTTTACCCGGTTGTCCGAAGCCTATCACGAAACGGCCGACAGTATTATCCTTTTTGCCAAAGTCGTCGGAGAAAACTTCCGTGCCCAGCTTATTATCTCGGCGATAAACACCGTTCTGACGGCAATTTGTCTGCATATACTTGGAATTAACGCCGTTGCATTGCTCTGCACGCTGGTGTTTATCTGCGGGCTGATACCGGTTCTGGGCATGCTCATTTCCTCCGTTCCCATTGTTTTGATGGCAATTAACGGCGGCGGTATGGAATTGGGGCTGTGGGCTATTGTTATGATTATCGCCATCCATATGATTGAAACTTATATTCTCAATCCGCGGATTGTTTCTTCGGTTATGCATATCAATCCGGTTATGACTCTTATTATTCTCTATATCGCGCACAGCGTTATCGGAATGTGGGGTATGTTGCTCGGGGTTCCCATTGCCGTTTATGTTTATCGCAAAATAAGCAAACCGGTGCGAAACTGACGGCGTGCATAAAATAAAATCCCTTTCTGTTTAACAGAAAGGGATTTGTTTTTAGCAGATTTAGGATTATTCGGTCTTGGCGGCCGTTTTTAATCCTAATTTTTCCAAAAGGGCTTTGCCTTCGTCTGTTGCGGCGAGGGAAGCGAGCATCCCGGCAAGATTAAAACCGCCTTTGGGCGAAAGAGCTCCGGCTGCGCTGCTTATGCCGCCGGTAACATCTCCGGCTCCGGCAATAATCTTAATGTCGGCACCCTTGATATTGTCAGCCTGTGCCAAACCGACTTTCTCGTTGGCTTCAATCTGGCGAACCTGAATCAGATAATGCTGATATCCGTCATTGTTTCCGATTTCGCTGGCCAGCTTAAGCTGCGCTTCAACCGATGCAAGCTGCATTTGCTTTTCGGCATTGGCTTTGGCGTCACCTTCAAGTTTGATTCCTTCCGCCGATTTGCTGGCGGTAATCAAAGAACCTTCGGCTTTCTTGGTCGTCAGGATAAGTTCGGCATCGGCGTCCCGTTCGGCTTTGGCCTTTGCGGCTTCCGCATTAATTTCGGTTTCCCGCTTTTTGGCCTCGGCATTGATAACGGTTTTTTCCTTGTCAATTTCAGCCTGTTTGACGGTTTCAACTTTCTTGACTTCCATTTCTTTTTCTTTGGTCAGCTTTGCCTGTTCTTTAACGGCCTGGGTTGCCTTTTCATCGGCAATGCCGACTTCCTGGGTAACTTGGGCTTTTCTCAGGCCGACTTGCTGGTTGGCTTCCTGTTCTTTCAAGTCAATCTGGCGTTGAGCCTCAATTTCGGCTTCTTTGGCTTCCTGATTGTTCTTGGCCACGGCAACGCGCGATTCCTTTTCAATTTCGGATTTCTTTTTCTTCATGATATTGGAAATCACCTGCTCGCCTTTGGCATCGCGGACGTCCATCAATTCAATGTTCTTGACGGTCTCAACCCCCCAAGACTTCAGTTCTTCCTTAACCTCATCGGTAAACTGCTGACCGTATTTGGAGCGTTCACCCATAATTTCGTTCAGAAAGTCTTTTGCCAAAATGGAACGAACCGCACCCTGGACAATGCTGAGAAGCTGTTTTTTCAACTCGTCTGTCCGGCTGATGCGCGAGGCGGCAACCTCATAATCCGAAATACGGAAAAAAGATTGAATATCAACGACAAACGGAACCCTTTCTTTGTCAAAAGCTTCGTAGTCGTTAATGTCAATACCGAAGATTGACAGCGGCATTTGGGTTACCGTAACTCCCAGGAACGGAATAGACATCGGAAATTCATAATAGCAGTTTCCGCAAAACTGTTTTTCCTGCACGGCATTGCCGCGTTCGGGGGTTCCGTAAACCATCGTGTTTTTTCCCCGGCGCACGATATGAACCTCATTGGTCGGAACTACGCGGCGGAGAGAGAAAATCCACTTAACAAAGAAAATCACGATTAGGACGACAACCACGCCCACACCTGCTGCAACATAAGTCATTACATTCATAATTTTTTGAATTTTAAGTTATTAAATAAAGTTAATTAAAGAAAAATCACGAAAAAATGACCTGCTTTTAATAATGCATGGCCATAATAATATATATTATGGCGCATTAATTATCATATATTTTTTAATAACGCAAGATATTTTGTCAAAAAAAGATATATATTTCAGAAAAACAATCTGAAAATAAAAGAAAACAAAACATAAAATGATATATGTTTTGTCTATATAGGGAGAGTCCGCTGTTGTCAGCGTCCGGTCAAGCTCATCATTTTATGAAACAGGCGGAGTCTGGAAGGTTCGCCGGCGGAGAGCTTGGCGGCAACTTGCAGAGCCTCGGCGGAATCAAGCCGGAGGTGGTGCAGGGTCTTTTGTAAAACGGCGCCTTTGTCTTCATAATGCACGCCAGACAAAATAACCTGTCCGTCGCCGTATGTTTGGCGGATAATGGCCGGAAGCTTTTTCTCCGTATCATAAACTGCCAAAATGTCGGGTTCGGTATTGGCCGCCAAATCAAAGTACGGACCGCCGTGATAATAAACCGTATGTTGTTCCTGATCCTGCCAGATCAGGTTGACGGCAGCGGTCGAGGCGGCATCTTTGGCATAGGGGCGGATGCCGAACTCTTTATATAAGGTTCCGACAGCCCGGCCTTCAACCAAATTCAGCCCGCAGGAACTGATAATACGCAGTTCGGGAATATCTTCCTCAAAGACGGTTTCCCGGCAGGCATAATAGGCGCCGGCGCAAATGCCGTAATAAATGCCGCCGTCACGGACATATTCCCTGATTTTTTCATTGCCGAGAACCTCAAGTTTCCGCCGAAAAGGCGTTCCGGCACCGCCCGGCATAAAAAAGGCGAGAACCGATTCATTCAGACTGCTTTCTTTGATAATCCCGGCCGCATCGGTAAAATCAACGGTGCCGCCGCGCGGTTCAAAATATTCTTTCAGGCCGTATTCCAACGCATTAAGGTCGGAACATCCGTAATCACGGTAAATTAGAATTTTGTCACGCATTCGTTTCTCTGTCAGGTTAAGGGAGTTAATGGCCGATCCTTTTGGCGGAAAAGGACAATTGGCCGATATGGGAGAATATTTTGCCGCCAATCTAAAAAAGTCAGGATATTCAGACTGAAAATAGTATTTAGCCTGAAATCCTGACTTCCGTTTTGGTCGGGATGACTGGATTCGAACCAGCGACCACTTGCACCCCATGCAAATGCGCTACCAGGCTGCGCTACATCCCGATGACTGCTGTCAACCACTATTCTATAAGTCCTTCTGATGACAAATGCAAGTGTTTTTTTATCTTTTGGCATAATTTTGCCGTCCGTTCCGAAAAGTTGGGAAAGAGAAAAGGCTGTTCCGCTTTAGCTTGAAATTTTATTCCTGTTTTTCAAAAATTTTTGCAGATACTTTTCCAGAATCAGAGCATGCGTATGCTCCTGATCCTTTGCCGCGTAGAGCAGGGTAATCTTATCATGCCCCGCCGTCTCTTTCTCAAATTCTTTCACACCGGCGGCATTGTTTTGCAGCTCCTGCCAATATAGGGCTTTAAACGCTTCCCATCTTTCCTCCCTGTGTCCGAACCATTTGCGCAGGTCGCCTGACGGAGCCAGTTCTTTGGCCCACAGATTGATACAGGCGTTTTCTTTGCTTATGCCGCGCGGCCACAAACGGTCCACCAACACGCGATAACCGTCGCTTTGCAGCGGCTGTTCGTAAATTCTTTTGGTTGTTATCTCCATTTTTTCCTCCCGGGATTCATATAATTAACAGGCCGGCTGCTTCAAGTTTGAAGCCCCGCCTTTTATTTGCCGTTTGAAGAATTATATTATTGGGAAAAGTCAAACAGGGATTTAAAAATGATGATAACGAAAAGACAGGCACGTAAAGACTGGCGGGCGATTGCCGCCGCTTTTTGGAACTTTTGGACCAGCAAAACCGGGGCGTTTATTCTGGCGGTTTCGGGAATTGCTTTCGGCTACTATATTTTTTACATCAGCCGCCCGATTCTTAAATATGAAACGGAGAAGGTCACTTTCATTTCTTCTCAGAATAACAATGAATATGCCGTTTCCGTCAAGGGAAAAGACTATAAAGACTTATATCTGACCCGGGTCTATCTGCATAATAAGGGCGCTATGGCGCTTTCCGGCAGCGATGTTTCCAAAATCGGGCATGATCCCATTCGCATTACGGTTCCCGAGGGAGCAAAACTGGTGCATTATACGTTGGATAATACGGCCACCACGGATGCCATAACCGCGCATCTTGAAAAAGTGGACAATGATCTGGTTATCAAATTTGACTATCTGAATCCAGATTATCAGATTGCCGCATCTCTGCTGCATGAAAACCCTGATGCCGAGTTCACCGTGTCCGGCAGTGCGCTGAATGTCAACGAAATTACGCGGGAATGGAGCGATGAAGCAATAAAGTCATATATACTGTGGTCTCTGGGAATACTTTATTCTCTGTTGCTTCTGCTCTATATTTATAATCATTGGAAACGTAAGCACATGTAATAAATCCTTTGACTTTTTGAGCGATTGGCTTATTTTAACTCCCATTGTTTAACATAGATGATGAGGAAAATAAGCATGTTGCACCCATGGCACGGCGTCAGCTGCGGGGAAAACTTCCCCGAAGTGGTAACCGCGATGATTGAAGTTCCCCGCGGCTCTAATATTAAATATGAACTGGATAAACTGAGCGGCCTGCTTAAAGTTGACCGCATTCTTTACAGCGCGGTGCATTATCCGGCCAACTACGGGTTTATTCCGCAGACTTACTGCGATGATAACGACCCTCTGGATATTCTGGTCTTGGGACAGGAACCGGTTTTGCCTTTGGCGATCATGCGGGCCAAGCCGATCGGCGTTATGAAAATGGTTGATCAGGGCGAAATGGACGACAAAATCATCGCCGTCCACCTTGATGACCCCGAATACAGCCACTATAACTCAATTGACGAGCTGCCGCCGCATACGCTGAAAACTTTGCAGCGTTTTTTTGAAGACTATAAGGTTCTGGAAAACAAAGAAGTGGTCATTGAGACTTTTCTCGGTCCCGATGAGGCGAAAAAAATTCTGAACAATGCCGTCAAACTGTATAAAGACTGCAAATGTTCGCTTCCCGGTTACGGAGGAGAATAGCTAAAAGCTGTTGCATTAAGCAAATTGTGAGGGTATATATAAGAAAGATTATTTAGCAAGTGAAGGAAATTTCCATGCCCGCAATCTCTCTTATTATACCCTTGTACAATGCCGAAAAATACTTGCGCCCATGCTTGGATTCGGCCAAAAACCAAACTTTTGAAGATATCGAAATCATTTGCATTAATGACGGTTCAACCGACAATACGGCCGATATCGTCAATGAATATGTTGCCGAAGATTCGCGTTTCCGGCTGATTGAACAGGAAAATGCCGGCTGCTCGATGGCCCGCAACCACGGCCTGAAAAGCGCAATGTCACCTTATGTTGCTTTGCTGGATCAGGATGATGTACTGCATCCGCAGGCAATGGAAGTTCTTCATCACCTGATTACCAAATACAATGCCGATGTGGCAGAGTTCGTTAACGAAACCGTTCCCGATGATTTTGTCATGAGCAATCCGCCGCATTATGACATTGATAAAATCCCCGCTGAATTTTCGCAGGACGCATTCCATTTCTGGTTTCGTAATCCCCGCGGCGGTTCGGTGCTGGTTTGGAACCGGCTTTATAAGAAAGATGCCATCGCCGGTATTGAATTTCCGCAGGATATCCAGCCCGCGGAAGATACGATATTCACCCTGAAGGTAATGTTCCACGTTTTGAGTATTGTTCATACCGATACCAAACTGCTTTATTACCGCGACAGTTCAACCTCAGTGATGAATCAGGGAAAAACCGACAAATATGTCCGGGTACATGCCGCTGCCGGACAGGTGCTTTACGACTATTTTCTCAAATCGGACCGGGTTAAAAACAAACAGGATTATAAGTTGTTGGAGCGTTATGTCAGCCGCTTTATTTTCAAATCGGTCGTTTCCCAGCCCCTGCGCCGCATGAATGACAAGGAAACCCGTTTGCAGTCGTTGGAAAAAGCGCGTGAACTGGTTCTGCCGCTGTATCGTCAGGGAGCCCTGAAGCCGGAATTGCTGGGCTGGCGCAAGGCTTTGGCCTGCCGTTTGTTTTTCAACGGACACTTTACTCTGGCGAGGTTGTTTGTATGACTAAAATTGACGTGGCTATCAATTCCTATAAAAAACCGGAATCTTTAATCTATACATTGATGACGCTGAAGAAAGTCGCGGCAGATTTGATTGATACCGTTTATATCAACGACGACTGTTCCGATAACGGCGCTTACGAACTCTACACCCATCCCGCGGTAGCGGAATATTTCAAGCCCTGGAAATTGGATGTTCGGGTTAATACGCATAATGTGGGAATTAAGGAAGTTTATGTCCGGGGATATCGTCCGGCTTATATGCGGGCACTGAAATTTATGCTCAGCAACTGGAAACGCTTTTATTCATCCGCATATTCCCATAACCGCGAAGATATCCGCTATCAGTATGCCTTGGACCATACGGATAAAGATTATCTGATGCTGATGCACGATGATGTTATGTATCTGCAAGATGTTGTCAGCCTTTATCTGCAAACGCTCCGAAGTGACGACAAAATAGCCTTGGTCGGAGAACTGGGACAGTGCTGGCGCTGCCGCTTTGCCGACATCTGCAATCCGCAGAAGATAATGCAGGGCGAACGTCCGTCGCCATACTGGCCGCTGACCCCGTCGCCCAAAACCAAAGATATCCGAAACTTTAATCCCAAACAGGCTTTCAGCCGCGAATGCCGGATTAATGAATGGGTGTCGATGGTCAATGTCAAAAATGCCCGGGAAATAACCGAAAAAAGCCGCAGTTTCTTCGGCAATATGTATAAGCATGCCGACACCGGCGCCTATTGGTTTGGCATGCTGGTTGATTTGGGGTATAAGTTTTCTGATCCCTTTATTGCAACGAACAGGCAGGTTAAAGATTATTATGATCATGCCTGGCAGGGACATTCCGGCCATTCGGTCTGGGTTAATCAGGGTGACGGAAAATCTAAATACAATGCCGCGGAAATTATCGACCGCATTCGCCGGGAATTCGGTTTTGAAATGCCTGAAATTGTAGGAAAATAAAACAATGTTAAATCACAAACAAAAAAATGAGATTGACGGCCTGCCGCAGTTCTATAAAAATTCGGCCATCCACTTTTCCGGAAAAAACAACCGCATAAAAATTGGTCCGAAAGTCTTTGTTAAAGACAGTAAAATTAAGCTCTATGGCGATTCGTCGTTAGAGCTGGAAGAGGGATGTTATTTGCAGGGATGTACGTTTATTATCCGTAACGCCCATGTCAAATTCGGCCGTTGCTGCGAGCTGATGAATGTGAAAGTTTCGGCTTTCGACGGCTCTTATCTTGAAATCGGCGGAAATTCGGCCGTAACCGGAGAGTGGGAACTGAAAGACGCGGCAACCGTAACCGCCAAAAAACTGTGGTGCACCTGGCCGCCGCTGGTAGCAGCCAAGGGTGGCAAAATTACCATGGGAGACTGCGGCCTGGCCGATACCACGATTTATAATACCGACTATCATCCGATTTATGACTTTGACGGCAATATCATCAATCAAGACCGTGATGTGATCATCGAAGATAATGTCTGGGTTGGCCGCCGAACGGTTATCCTGAAAGGAGTAACGCTCGGTAACGGTTGCATCTTGGGCTTTGGCAGTGTTGTCAGCCGCAGCATTCCGCCGCATTGTATTGCCGCCGGCATGCCGGCCAAGGTCGTGAAAGAAAATGTTGTCTGGGCGGCGCATGACGATTCAGACTATAAGAAGTATTTTCCCCTGACGTCTGAAACTGCAGCAGACTTTTTCACGATGACCAAACCGAAAGACAATTATGAAAACCGCAAAATCAAAACTTCTTGCCGTTTATTAACCCGGTTAAAACTCCGCTTGGCCCTGTGGCAAAGCAAATAGCTGCAAGGATAAAGAGAAAGGAACAGGATCTCCGGTATATGAGGTTCTGTTTTTTTATGTGAAAAGCTGAAATTATATATTGATATAATAAATAAAGTCGGATATTATCTGTCCAAAACGAACGGACGGAAAGCTCTACTGTACACAATTTCAACTTTAATGTTGAAATATAAAAGCGGGTCGGGTATTATCTGTCCAAATATATATGGACGGGAAGCTCTATACTATGTCCAGAAAGTCTATTTTAAAGGTGTGGAGAGTCGCTGTATCCGGCGGCCGTTCAACTTCCCGTCCTCAATAGTTTTGAGAAAGAGGAAATAAAAGCTGCAATGCCTGAAGTTTCAATAGTGATGCCGGTATATAATACGAAAGCAGAATATTTAAGAGAAGCTGTTGAAAGCATTTTGAAGCAGACTTTTAAAGATTTTGAATTTTTAATTATCGACAACGGTTCAGAGGCTTATATAGAAAGAGCTCTGCGCAAATATAAAGATACCAGAATTAAATATCTTAAGATTAATAAAAACCAAGGTCAGGCATATGCCCGAAATTATGGTATCGAAAAAGCAAAGGGGACTTATGTCGCTTTTATGGATTCAGATGATGTTTCTCTTCCGGAAAGGCTGGAAGAACAGGTAAAATTTTTAAATGAACATATTGACATTGGCTGCTTGGGATGCACGGCGGAAATTATCGGAGATGATGCCGGAGGAATATGCTTTTATAAATTAAAAGAACATTTTGAAATAGAATTTTATCTTGCCTTTTCTGGATGTGCTTTTTGCCAGTCCTCTGTAATGATCAGAAAATCGATTCTGGACCGATATGGCATAAGATACCGGACAGAATGGATACCGGCAGAGGATTATGGCTTATATGTTGATCTAATTGGCAAAACAAAATTTGCGATGCTTAGTGATGTTTTGGTCCAATATCGCTTCTATTTTGCCAATACATCTCACAAATACAAACGGCAACAGCGAGAAAAAAATAACATAATTCAAGAAATTGCCCTAAAAAAATATTGCGGCATCAAAACCAGAAACCCGGATTTATTGCCGAATTTTGTTTTGGGCAAAAGACTTTCTTATGATGAATTAAGAGAATTACCCCTGATTATTTTTGCTTTGGCTGATGTCTTGCGTCGAGGGGGCTGTTCTGAGAAAGATATCATGTATGCATTAAGGAAAAGAGTTAAGAAAATTTACTATCATACATATTCGCTTAAAAGCCAATGGGCATTAATGTTTTCCCCTATTAATAAATTTCTCAATTTATCTTTCAGATGGAGATTAATGTGTTTCATAACAAGAGGAGTATTTAAATGAAAGTTCTGATATTGGCTGGTGGTCTTGGTACAAGGTTAGGAGAGGAAACCAATATAAAGCCTAAACCGATGGTAGGCATTGGCGGCTATCCTATATTATGGCATATAATGAAAATCTATTCTCACTATGGCTTTAATGAATTTGTGATTTTGACTGGTTACAAACAGGAAGTTATCAAAGACTATTTTGTTAACTACTATATGAACAACTCTGATGTAACGGTCGATTTATCGACTAATGATGTTACCGTTCATCAAAATCATTGCGAGCCATTTAAAGTAACCATGCTTTATACGGGGCGCAACACCAAAACTGCCGGCCGAATCAAAAAGGCGCAAAAATACATTGGTAACGAACCGTTTATGCTTACTTATGGCGATGGTGTCAGTGATATTGCTATTCCTGCTCTGATTGAAAATCATAAAAAATCAGGCAAACTTTGCACTTTGACGGCATATCAGCCGGAAGGTCGATGGGGCGCTTTGGGGATTAACGAAACCGGAACAATCACCAATTTTTCTGAAAAGCCCAAAGAAAGCGGCTCATGGATTAATGCAGGTTTCTTTGTCTGTGAACCCGGAATTTTTGATTATATTCCGGAAGACTGTGAAGAATTGATGTGGGAACAGGATCCTCTCAAAAATCTGGCCCGCGATGGCATGCTTAATTCTTATAAACATAACGGTTTTTGGCATGCAATGGATATGCTTAAAGATAAAGAAGATTTAAACAAAATGTGGGCGGAAAACAAAGCTCCTTGGAAAATTTGGGACTAAATAATGAAAAAGGTTTTAATAACGGGAGCTACGGGGTTTATTGGTTCCCAGGTAACTGCGGAACTGCTGCGCCGAGGCTATGAGATACATGCACTTGTTTACCCATCACCGATTCCCGACCGACCAAAGTTGGTACAGCATGAAATAAATTTATTGGATTGTAAGGCTGTAGAAAGCTTTATGGCAGATAAGCATTTTGATAATCTAATTCATTTGGCCTGGTATGTAGGGCCTAAATGTCATGTCCATGATTTGAATATGGATTGGCTTATATCAAGTCTTAATTTATTAAAATGTTTCAAAGAACAAGGTGGAAAAACATTCCTCGGAGCAGGAACCTGTTCAGAATACGAATATAAATACGGTTATTTGCTTGAAGATGAGACACCGACAGATTCGCAAACCTTGTACGGTAACAGTAAAAATGCCGTTTACAATGTTGCGAAAGTTTTCTGTCGGCAAAACGGAATTATTTTTAAATGGCCCAGAATTTTCAACCTTTATGGCCCGAATGAAAAACCTCAGCGCTTGATGCCTTCCGTCATTAATTCATGTCTTAAAGGCGAAGATGTTAAAGTGAGTGATTGTTTAAAGTTCCAAGATTATTTGCACGTTGAAGATACTGCAAGAGGGATAGTTGACGTTTTTGAGAATGATGTTGAAGGTGCTGTTAATATCTGTTCGGGGCAGCCGGTGCAATTAAGAGAAATTGTCAAAAAAATTGCAGAGTTAACAGGGTTTAATGGAAATATTCTTTGGGGAGCTGTTCCCGCGGCATTTGGCGATGATGTCGTTGTCGGCAGCAACGCCAAGCTTAAGACGACTGGCTGGAAACCTCAATACTCACTGGAAGAAGGTCTGAATAAAACAATCAATTGGTGGAAACAATTTAATAAGGAACATCCGAATGTATAATAATATATATAAAGATAAAATTGTATTGGTGACCGGCCATACCGGTTTCAAAGGAAGTTGGCTCTCCGTTTGGCTGACAATGATGGGAGCCAAAGTTGTCGGTTATTCTCTGGATCCGTATTCCGACAAAGGAAATTACTGTGCCAGCCGCTTAAAAGACCGATTATATGCTGATTTGCGTGGAGATACGCGTGATTTGGCTGCATTGGATGCCGTGGTAAAGAAATATCAGCCGGAAATGGTTTTTCATCTGGCAGCGCAGGCCCTTGTCCGTACCTCATACGAGCAGCCTAGAAATACTTTTGAGACCAATATTATGGGGTCATTAAACGTTATGGAGGCCATGCGGGCAAATGATTGTCTGAAGACAGCCATAATGATTACTTCTGACAAATGTTATGAAAATGTGGAACAAATTTGGGGATATAAGGAAACAGACCGTATGGGTGGAGAAGATCCTTATTCTGCTTCAAAAGGCTGTACGGAGCTTATGTTGCATGCTTACCGCCAATCATATTTCAATCCTAAAAAATATAATATTCACGGAAAGTCTGTAGCCGTTGTCCGTGCTGGTAATGTCATCGGCGGCGGTGATTGGTCTGATAACAGATTAATCCCGGATTGCATACGCTCTATCGAAGCCGGTAAACCCATTGAAATTCGCAATCCTGTTGCTACACGTCCGTGGGAACACGTCTTGGAGCCATTATCCGGATATTTAAAAGTCGGGCAAAAGCTTATTGAAAACCCGGTCGAGTATGCCACAAGTTTTAACTTTGGCCCGCATATCTCTGCCAATAAAACAGTCTTGGAAGTTGTACGGCGTTTGGTGTCATATTATGGAAAGGGCAAAGTTGTTGACGCTTCCGACCCCAATGCCGTTCATGAAAATACATTGCTGAATCTTGATGTCACGAAAGCATACGTTATGTTGCAATGGGAAGCTAAATGGGGATTAACGGATGCCATTAATAAAACGGTTGATTGGTATAAGGCAGCCCTTAAAACAGATGATATGTATGATTTCTGTGTTCAACAAATTTTAGACCATGGAGAACATGTTGTCGACTAAGACTATCATATTGGGAGCAGGCATTGCCGGAATTTCTGCTGCTTACCATTTAAAACAGAAAGGACTGCAAAGCGTTATCTTTGAAAAAGACGGCGACTGGGGAGGTTTGTGTGGTAATTTTACAATTGACGGTTTCCGTTTTGACCGCTTTGTGCATTTTACATTTGCCGATAAACCGGAAACGGCAGAAATGTTTGAAAAATCATCTCCGTTGTATGCCCATTTGCCAATATCATACAATTATTATCATGGTTATTGGCTCAGACATCCGGCACAAAACAATCTGGCCCCATTGCCGAGCATAGAAAAGACAGCAATTATTAAAGACTTTATATGCCGTCCTAAAAAGGATGTATCTAACATTGCTGATTATGAAGAATGGTTGCGGGTGCAATACGGTAATTATTTTGCCGAACATTTTCCTTGTGTCTATACGCGCAAATATTGGGGACGGGAAGCCTGCCAGCTTGAAACTAAATGGGTAGGGAAACGTATGTATTTGCCCGATATTGCGGAAATGCTTAGTGGAGCATTTGAAGAGCAGACACAAAATTTTTATTATACCAAATATATGAAGTACCCAAAAAAAGGCGGCTTTCGCAGTATCCTTAATACATGTCGCAAGACGGTGGATATTCGGTTTAATAAAAGGGCGGAGCGAATATCTCCGGCAAATAGAATGGTTTATTTTTCTGACGGAACGGCAGAACGCTATGAGCGGCTGATATCAACCGTTCCTTTGCCGGACATGGTAAAGATGATAGATCCATGTCCGCAAGAAGTTTTGCAAGCGGCAAAAAACTTACATTGGACTTGCGGATATCAGGTTTCTTTGGGCTTTAACCGCCCTGATGTAGCAAAATATCTGTGGTTTTATATTTATGATGACGATATTCCGCCGGCAAGAGTCTACTCGCCGAATTTGAAATCAGCGGATAATGCACCGGCAAACTGTTCATCGTTGCAGGCGGAAGTATTTTTTGCCGATGATGCTGAAATTCCAACAGCAGATGAGATTTTAAATAAAACTGTAGAGAAACTTAAACGTATTTGCGGGTTTGAGGATGAAGACATTCTGGTTAAAGATATCCGTTTTGAATCATATGCAAATATTATTTTTACACCAGAAATTTACAAAAATCGAAAAATTGTGCGAGATTGGCTGGAAACTCAAGCCATTGAAACAATAGGACGTTTCGGCCTGTGGGACTACTTATGGACACATCAGGCTTTTGAAAGCGGAAAGGGAATATAGGTTATGGAAAAAGATATTCATATTGTTTTATGCAGTAGCAATGAATTTATTGAGCATTGTGCAACGACAATGGCTTCTATTTTGTATAATCTTTCAAAAGATTATATAGCTCATTTTTATATATTAAGCTATGATTTAACTGATCAAAATAAAAAGAAGCTCAAAAAACTCAATAAAATCAAACAATGTACGATCGAATATCCTCAGTTTGATGAAAAAGAGTTGAATATATTTGATAATATAAAAATTCCTGGACATGTTGCAAATAAGATAGCGTTTGTCAGAATATTAGCACCTAAGTTACTTACTGATGTAGATAAACTTATGTATTTTGACAGCGATATTATGGTTAGAGCGGATATATCAGAAATATACCAAGAAAACATTGAAGGTTATTATTTTGCCGCTGTAGAAGATGGAAATAATAAAGAATTGGCAAAAAGATTATGGGGAAATGATACCACATCTGATTACTTCAATTCCGGCGTTTTGGTTATGAATTGCAAGTTGCTCAGAAGCAACAGTTATATGCAAAAAATTAAAAGTCAGATTGAAATGAATGTAAATAAATATATAATAGCAGATCAAGATGTTATCAACGATACTTTTAAGGACAAGATAAAAAAATTAAATATAACATGGAATTTTCATCATGGTAAATTTTTTGAAAGCAGGGCTTTTATTTTTCCTGACAAAGAAGAATTTTCAGCCATTATGAATAATCCAAATATATGGCATTTAACAGGACCTAATAAACCTTGGCTTGCCGGAATTGAACACAGAGGGCAAAGAGAATATCTATTTTATAAAAGATTTACCCCTTTCTATCAAATTTTTAAATTTCAAAAATATAAATATAATGACTGTACAAGAGAAGTTCTTTCTATATATGATAAAGTAATATACTTAAAAGAATATAATAAAAATTACAATTTATATCACATATTAGGAATAAAAATACATTTTAAGAAAAAGACAAATTTTCTTAAAAGAATTGGTTCTTTTATTATTTCAACAAAATATCAAAATGATTTGTGGCAATTATCTTTATTAAATTTCCCAATTATAAAAAAACTAAATGCATCAGAAAAAAAATATTTAAAGATTATAGGTATTCCTTTCTACTATAAGAAAAAGAATGAAATATTAAGCAATATCAATCAACTTAGAATATTAATTACCAATCAAGAAAAGATACTCAATAATCAAAATAACATGATTAATTATTTAAATAGGAAAATTAGCAATTTAAAAGTTGTTATAGAAACACAAAAACTTCATGAAAAGACTTTTGGTAAATATAAAAATGCTTTTGCGGGACGGGATGTTGTTTTGGTTTGTACTGGTCCAACAGCGAAACATTATAAGCCAATCAAAGATGCTATTCATGTAGGTGTTAATGGGGCTATTTATTTAGATCAAGTAAAATTAGATTATTTATTTGTACAAGATAACACAATTCATCAAAAAGTTAATAATACACTAAATTTGGACGCTAATAAATATAAAGGAAATAATTGCAAAAAGTTTTATGGTATAATTCCGGAATATAGATTAAAACAGGTTTGCAGTACCATAGAGAGAATTCCTCTTAATTATAGTTATGATCAAAATGTTTCACAATATTTATTGGAAGATGGTTCTTTAGGAAATATTGCCTATGATTTATCCAGAGAGCCAATAGCTGATTGTGGCGGAACGGCTTGTTCTGCCTTACAATTTATTTTGTATTCTAATCCGAAAAGATTATATTTGGTCGGTTGGGATTGTTCTGCAGGATATGCATATAATAAACCTAATGCAATAGCACCAGCAAACTTTCAAATAGACATCATAAAGAATCATTATTTGCCTTTTATAAAGGTAAATTATCCAAATATCGAAATCATATCAATTAATCCTGTTGGCTTGAAAGGAGTTTTCAAAGATGAAATCATGCAATAATAAAGATATTAATGTAAAAGTACTCATAACATATAAGGAAAAACATAAGCTTTTTAAATCAGACATTCTCATGCCAATTCAGACAGGGCGAGCAATCGCAGATGAAATTTTTGAAGATATGATTGGTGATGATACAGGTGATAATATTTCAGAAAGAAATCATAAATACAATGAACTTTCCGCACAGTATTGGGCATGGAAGAATTATGACAAACTAGGCAATCCGGAGTATATCGGTTTTATGCACTACCGCCGCCACTTTATATTTGATGATACTAATTTAGATGAATTGCCAAAGTCATATTTAAATCAATGTGAATTTGATTATGCAGATGATAAATATCTTAAACATATAAGTGATGAAAATATTATAAAGAGCCTTAGGCAAAATGATTGTATTGTTCCTACAGTTTTTGATGTCCAAACGCTTAATAAAAAAAATGTAAGGGAACAGTTTGGAAATGTTCCAAAACAAAAAGTAGAACATTTTGATACCATGGTAACAATTGCAAAAGTTTTACAGCCTGAATACACAAAGGAAATTCAAGATTTTATTACTGGAACAAAACAATATATATGTAATATGTTTGTTTTGCCTAAAAAACTTTTTTTTAAATATTGTGAATTTTGTTTTCCAATTTTATTTGAAGTAGAAAAACAAATAGAAATTGATGAAACCAATTATCTCAGTTCAAGAGTGTTAGGATATTTTGGAGAAATGCTATTTAGCATTTTCATGTTCAAGGAAAAGAAAAATAACTTGCTTCGTATAAAAGAATTGGGTGTCAGTATAGTAAAAGACACTCTTTATGAAGAGGAGCTAAAACCTGTATTTAGTGACTGTAAAAATGCCATTGCGATGGGATGCTCTAATTTATATGCTCCATACTTGTCAGTTTATTTAAAATCTATTTATAATAATAGTGATCCAAGTCAGAAATATGACATTGTTATATTTGAAAATGATATTTCAAAAATAACTAAACAAAAATTGTTGGAGATGAAGCGTCCTCATAATATTTCATTGAGATTTTATAATGTTGATTATTTGTTTTCTAAATATCAACTACCCGTATCGGCCACACATTTTGCAAAGCAATGTTATTATAGACTGGGATGTGGTCTCATATTTAAGAATTATAAAAAGGTATTATATACGGATATAGATCTCATTGCTAATTTTAATATAAATGATTTATTTAAGATTGATTTAAAGGGCTATCCAATAGCAGCTCCTATAGAAATAAGTTTAACAGATGATGTTATCCTAGAATATCAAAGAAAATATCTTGAGGAAAATTTTGATGAAAATATAAGCTATTGTAATACAGGTATTATGATTATAGATATAGAGAAGTTCAATCAAATAGCAACTTTTGATAATTTAATACAGGAGAGTTTAGAAAAAACATATAGATGGCAAGAACAATGTGTTATAAACAAAGTATTTGCGGGAAAAATTACACCTCTAAATTCTGAATACAATTTTGAGATATATGACTTTATCTATAATAATTTTCATCCAACATATATCAAATATATGAAAGGTGTAGACAAAGCTAAAATTTATCATTTTTTGGCAATGAGAAAAGTTTGGTTTTATCCGGAAACCCTAAAAGGATATATTTGGTGGCAATATGCAAGGCAAACTCCTTTCTATGAAGAAATTTTAGCAAGATTGATTGATTTTCGAATTTCACAAAAGGATCCTCAAACTGATGGAAATGTTGCACAGCTTCGTCAGGAATTTGTAAATATTCATTTCCCGAACATTAATAATCATTTTGCTAAGAATGAAAAGGATATGAAGCTGTTGTTTGTGATGGCTCATCCTGTTAAGTTTAGGCTGAAAAAGTGGTGCTATGGTATTAAAAAAGCTTTTGCTTTTGGTAAAAGACATAAAAAATACCAAAACAAATTTAATGCAGTAAAACAACTAATAAAGGAAGCTAAAATTTATGAAAAACAATTAGCCGGAATATAATTATGGAAAAGGTCAAAATATTTATCTCTTATCACGATGAGCATTATCGAATAAAATCAAATATTTTAACTCCGATTCAAACAGGATGTGCAAACGCACCACGATTATTCAAGGGGATGCAGCATGATAACGAAGGAGAAAATATTTCGGATAGAAATGATAAATATTGTGAACTTTCAGCTCAGTATTGGGTTTGGAAAAATTATAACAAGGTCGGAAATCCGGAATATGTAGGATTTATGCATTATCGTCGACATTTTATGTTTGACGGTTGGCAGGGCAATCCCGATTGGTGCTGGCTTCCCAAAGGAAACGTTTATTTTGTCACGAATATAACATCCGGCTATTTATCGCATATTTCTGATGAACACATCAAACAACAGCTGGAAAATTGTGATTGCATTGTGCTAAAACCATATAATGTCAGACATTTGCATAGTAAAAATATTCGTATGCAGTATTCTAAACTTCCAGAACAGGATGTTCATATATTTGATGTCTTTATCAAGACAGCCAAAAGCCTTTATCCCGAATATCGGGATGATATCACAAAAATTGAAAAGGGGTCTGTTCAATATCTATGCAACATGTTTGTAATGAAAAAAGAACTGTTTTTTGAATATAGCAGATTTTGTTTTTCTATATTGGAAAATGTCGATAAGCAAATAGACAGCTCCAAAATGAGCAAGATCGGGCTTCGCTTCCTAGGATATCTCGGAGAGTTCTGTTTATCTATTTTTGTTTTCCGTTTAATGAGAACTCATAACTTCAAAATTAAAGAACTGAATGGAGCTTTCATTCTGACAGATGAGGTTATTCCCAATTCCCGAAGACAATATTGGTACTATTGGCTTATGAGCAAAATCACTTTTGGCAGACAAAAAAAATATTATAAAAACAAACGCAAAGAAACAAAATCTAAATTGAAACAGTTGCACGAATTTCTCAAAAAGAAATAATACTTTCCGATCGGTTGTATTTTATCGCTTAACCTGTCTCTAAGAAGCAAAAAATTTGCCGATAACGATGGTTTCTTTACGCTTGAGCCAGTCATAAGCTTTGCCGAGGTGGCCGATATCCAGAGCCTGATAGCCGGCTTTGGCCAAATCATAAGCCAAAACGGTGGCGGTGGGGCCGAGAACCACAATCATCAGGCGGTCTTTCGGCTGGGCTTTTGCTTCTGCAAGCAAGCGGTCATAATCCCGGAAAGCGTGCGCTTTAGGGCCGTAGATATAATTGACTGATTTGGCATTATCATAAATATCATGCTGAAAAATTTCGGTTCCTTCGCCGCGGATGATTGTAATGTCCCGCCCGTCCCAGATTTTGCGGATTTCATTGTAATAGGCTTCAATTTCAGCTTCGTCTTTTGGTGCATTTTCATTATCTGGTTCAATGGCATGTGCGGTAAAACAGGCATCGGCATAAGTCTGTTCAAAATTGAGATATTTATAAATCTGAGTACGGTTTTTAGCCATAAATGTCCGCCAATAGGCGCGGGATTGTGCGTCAACGTCTGTCAGTGAGCCGAAACGGTCGGGAATGCCGACCAGAATGGACGGATCGTCAGATTGTAAAACTTCGGTCAGACGGGCGGCAATTTCCGGCGTATATTCCTGAAAGCCGATAGCCCGCCCGAACATCAGGTTAAACTCACCGTCTCCGTAACGAACCACGCTGCATTTATCACGAATGATTTTTGCAACGCTTTCTTTCTGTCCGAGAACTTTAGGCAGACGCAAAGATTTGACCTCGTCACAGATTTCATATTTGAGATTATCCAGCATATATTCGTAATCTGCATATTTTTTAATGGCTTTGTGGTGTGCTTTAAGGTCAAATTTCAGCAGACGGATAAGATTCTTGGCAAAAAGAGTGGCTCCCATGCGATAATTCCTGTTTAGAGTTGACTATTGCCGGAAGTTTATTACAATCAACCCTGTATTGCAACAGTTTTATCCAAAGGGTTAAATATGAAAATCTTGGTGCACCTCCATTTGTATTACGCGGATATGCTGTCGGAAATGATAAACCGCCTCCGCAGCCTGGAGGGCAGGGACTATGATTTATATGTAACCTTGGGAAAAGATGATCCCTTGGTCAAAAAAGATATCCTCAGTTTCAAAAACGATGCGCGGATTTTGGTTGTTGACAATAGGGGATATGATTTGGCACCGTTTTTAGCCGTGCTGCATGAGGTCGATTTGGATAAATACGATTATCTGATAAAACTGCATACCAAAAGAGATTTGCCGGCACCGGCCGAGTTGCCCCGCTGCTGTTTCCGCGGTTCACAATGGCGTGAATGCCTGACCGGATTTATGAAAGACAGAACCGCCCTCGATAAGGCTTTGAAACTCTTTATCCAAAAGCCTGAAATCGGAATGCTCAGCCACTATAAGCTGTTAATCTCTGCCGCCAAAGAAGATAGGGAAGCTAACCGCCGTGCCGAAGAAATTATGCAAAAGCTCGGCCTGAAAGTCAGAGACCGTCATTTTATTGCCGGAACCATGTTTATTTGCCGGGCAGGGATAATGAAACCGTTATTGCGGCTGCCTTATACGGCCGCGGATTTTGACGTTCCTGCCGCCGATCATGCCGGCGGAACTCTGGCTCATGCTTTGGAACGGGTTCTGAGTTGGCTGGTGGCAGCTCAAGGTTTTGCAATTTCCAGCTATACGCCGCTGACATTGTCGGCACTTATACAAATCGCCGCCTATAAATGTAAACGTTTCCTGTATCGCAAACACACCAACAGCAAAGGGATTACCCGAATTAAAATCTGTAAAATCCCGGTTTATAAAAACAGCCGGAAGAAATAACCCTGCCCGAAAGGATAAGAAGTGATAGCCGCAAGGAATTGCGGTTGCAATTATTTATTGACATTATTTCTCTCTTGTGGCATTCTGTAAGTGATATGGTTTCAGTTATAGAGAGGTGTATGATGAAAGTTCTTCCTTGGTTCGCGCTGTTATTTGCTTGTACAGCTGTTCCCGCCGACGCTCATTTGACGTTTGCCGGAACTCCAAAAATCGACCTTTTCTCATCCGCCCGCCTCATAGATACGAATCAAAGCCAAAGTCTTGAAGCCGTATCAACGGCAGACGGAGATTTCCGTCTGCCCTCCTACAAGCTCGCCGGCGTCTATTTTATTACCGGCAATAACGGACAGAGTTTTGACAACGAGGCTAAAGACAACGACTTTACCGACCCTACCGGTGACAACTGCAAACGTCTCGGCTTTGCCGTTACTT
>OJQZ01000399.1_pt1 | contig 38569 bp, 42 predicted proteins | sample 1599071 | NCBI WGS metagenome assembly OJQZ01 (sample SAMN03922525, study PRJEB24848) | human gut metagenome | isolation source: stool sample | host: Homo sapiens | place: Germany | collected 2010-05
ACTTCGCCCCCGGCACACATACGCCGGAGGACTACGGCAAGTATATGATCCGCCAGTCCGGCCGCTTCGAGTATGACGAAAACCTCGATGCTTTTTATGACTATGAAAAGTACGGCACGGAGCGCATGAATGAGGAGGACGGGGTGTTCACCGACCGGGGTTACATCGCCTATAAGGGCTATACCAGCATGGAGGAAGTGATGAACGGTGGTCAAAGCAGCCACATGGTGATGGGAGGGCTTTCGCGATGATCATTCAGGCGGAACTGAAGTGTAAGCAGACTGAGTGTGAGGCAGACCCCTGCGCCGTGGATAAGGTCATCGAGCTGCCAAGCCCGCGGTTCAAGCAGTTCAGCCGCGCACTGCTGGCTGATTACGATTTCATCGCAGAGAATAAAAACGCCATCCGACACGATGATACTGCAAGGCACTGCCTGCTCATCCTCCACGCGGAGGGAAAGGACGGTTTCCTTGTTGATCCGCAGGGATACAACTACGCCCGGTACAGTGCCTTTGTTCCCAACGCCCGCAGCTTGCTGACACCGGATATGGGGATCGACCGCAGCTATCTTTCGCCGGCAGAGCCTTGGCGGGATGAGAGCAGGGATGAAATGCTCCGTATGACGCTGCGTGTCGAGGGAAAGCCGGACTACACCCTCGTCCTCCCCGCTGACGAGGAATACCTGGACGCTGTGAAAAATTACCTCGATATTGATGTTTTCGCGGATGCCATGCTCTGTGACATTCGCTTCAAGGCGCCTTACATCGGGGAGCTGATCCGTGATACGGATTGCCCCGCCGTGGAGGATTACAACGATTTTGCCGAAGCCTTGGAGGACATCTGGCAGAAGGACGGGATGCTTCTGACCTACGCCGCCGTGCTGGAGGCTGAGAAGCCGGAGGCCCTGCACTGTGCCTGTGAACTCCTGCGAAATCTGGATAACTACCAGCGCATCACGGAGGATGCCTACGGTTACGGTCAGCAGCGATTGCAGGAAACGCTGGGGCTGGATGATGAGGCCATCTATGAGCTGGACGGCTACATGGATTTTGAGAAATACGGTCAGGACTGCATGGAAAACGACTGCGTGACAAAAACAGAGTTCGGCCTTCTGCGGCGCTTGGACCCACCCTTTTCGGAGCAGCGGCAGGGACAGAGGATGATGTAAGCAAAAGCGGCTCGATCCATTTGGAACGAGCCGCTTGCTAAGCAGGCAAACTGGAATTTCACGTTGCAATTCAATCAGGATACGGCTTTTAGGATATAGGATACTCATGCCATTCCACATTGTTTTTTAGGTCTTGATTTTCCTTTTCGGCATTGTATTCTTCTTGTGTGGCTTTTTTGCCGCTTATCATGAAATTATCCATCGTGTATGCCTGCCCTGTGGCAGATAAGACATCAGTTATAACAAGGCCGTCTTGAGTGAAGCCGATAGTAGCAACGCCCTCCTTTGAACCCAAATCATCGGAATAGATAAAGGTGCCATCCGTTTTGAGGTTTTCAAATGTACGATAGTTTGTCCGATAGCCATACACATGGTCATCACTACTATGAAGAACTAAATATCCTCCGGTATCGCCAGTTACACCACAAACAAAAACGACCGCTTCTTCACTACCGTCACCATCCAAATCAATCATCGCATAGTTTTGAATAGCCATATAGGCATCATCCGGATTAAATAAAGATGGAATATCGGCTATATTAACAGAAGCAAAATCAGAGCCATCATTAGTAGCATAATAGAACAGCTGTTTGCCCTTCAAAACATCTTGCATATTAGCTGGTGTCGGATTACTTGAACAACTAACCAATGCTAAAACACCAACCAATGCCAAAACTAATGTTATCAACTTTTTCATAACAACACCTCTGCCAAATCTCGATTGCTTTACCTCATCATAGCATATCCCTCAGGAATGTGTAAAGCCAAATTCTACACCGAAAGGAGATCTTAACCTTGAAAGATGCAACGCAATTTCATATCCGACCTGCCCGCCCGGAGGAGGCGGGCTTATTTTATACCCCGCATTCCGAAGAAGATAAGCGGCTGGGTACCGTTGGCCATGTCCGCATGGACTTCGGGCGCAGCGGCAACGAGTTTTGGCATACCTGGTGGCCGAGGGACTCGGAGAAACTGAACAGCCCCGCATTCAAGTTGGAACTGCAGGAGGTCGTGGACACGCTGCGGGAGAGTGTGCTGAAAAACCGCTTCGCGATGGAGCGCTTTTGCTATGAGCACGGCGGAAAAATCGACGGCGGCTATGTACAGAATTACGGCTACATCGTGGAAACGGAACATTATCGCTACTGCCTGCGGTGCAACCCGTCCCCTGGAGATTACAATGGTTACCTCACCGCTTACGATTTAGCTGTCCAACGGCAGAACATGGCACGGAACAAGCCTCTGGTGGGCCGCGTCACCTATGCCAATGGCGACACGCAGGAGTTTACCGACGCCGAAGCCTTTCTCAAGTGTGTGCGGGAGGAATTGCCGTATCGCCCCACCACAGGCTTCCGTTACGAGGTGCTGACCGACGATTCCAACCTCCGCAAGCAGGTAGATGACATGATCTTTGACTTCTATGGCGAGGAAAATCCCCGTCAGTTGGAGGAATACCAAAAAACGCCCAAACAGGGCATGACAATGGGAGGAATAAGATGATGGACAGAAAAATGGTGAACTTTATCAAAGAACAGTATCCCCCCGGCACCCGCATCCGGCTCAATTCGATGGAAGACCCCTACGCGCCCATTCTCCCCGGCACGGAGGGTGAAGTAGACTTCGTGGACGATGCGGGACAGCTCCACATGAAGTGGGATAACGGCAGGTCACTGGCACTTATTCCCGGCGAGGACAGCTTCACGGCGCTGCCGCCCAAGCTGACCAGCCTCAAGTTGTATATGCCCCTAACCGCTGATCTCTATGAGCGGAACGAGAACGGCAATCTCGACGACAGCAGCACATTGCTGGAGGGCCGTGAGCTGCGCGGCTATCAGGATCAGATCACGGCGGCGCTGGTGAAGAACCGGATTCCAGAGGAAACCGAACGTGGCATCATGCATTGGTATGATGAAGCCGACAGCGTTGACCGCAAGGTACGCTCTGCCGTCTTCACCGTGGAGAAGCGTGATCGCCAGCTCTGGGGCGTGGCGGAATGCCGCGTCACCGGGGAATTATCGGACACAGAACTGGAAACCTTAAAGGAGTACCTCACCGGACAGGCTTCGGACGGCTGGGGCGAGGGCTTTGAGCAGCGGGAGATTTCCGTGGATGCCGGCGGTGAATTGTATGTCCACTTTTGGAACTCGGACGAGTGGAGCATCCAGACGGAGCAGGAGCTTTTCTCCCCCAAGCTGGCGGAGGGACTGCCTAAGATGTGCTTCTCCACCCTCCCCGGCACCGGTGAGCTCATCTGTATCAAGCGCGGCGAGAGCGGCTACTATCCCAGCGACTGGTCCACGAACGATCCAGCGCATAACCGTGAGATAGCGGACTATAACAACGAGCGGCTTGGCGTGACGCAGGAGCAGCGGCTGGCAATGGAGTGCGGCAGTATGCACGGCTGGGGCGTCCCTGGTGCTGACCCCGGTTACTATGAGCAGAAAATGGGAGGAATGAAGTTTGGCTATGGCTGGATGCGGGGCTCGTTCCGCGCATGGATGGATAGCTGAAGGCAGGCAACTGCAAAAACCGCAGTGAGTTTATCAACAAAGCGCTGCGCTTCTACATGGGCTATCTCGGCACGGAGGACAACACCGCCTACATCTCCCAAGCCATCCTCACCGCCATTCAGGGTACGCTGGACGACAACAACAATCGGCTCTGCCGCATCATCTTTAAGTGGGCGGTGGAGCTGAACATGATGTGCCACACCATCGCCGCGCACTTTCGTACCGACGACATCTACACACGAGAGTTGCGCGGCTTTGCGGTGGATGAGGTGAAGCGCACGAATGGGCAGGTGAGTTTTGAGAGCGCAGTGCATCAGCAGCGCCGCATTGAGCCAGAGGATGAATGGCCCGGATCGTACTGATTTCCCCCTACCTCAAGGGCGGACAGAACGCCGCGAAGCTGGCCCAGCGTACTCGCTATGTCGCTACCCGTCCCGGCGTGGAGCTGCTGGCGGATGAGCGCAGTACACTCCCCGCCACAAAAAAGCAGCGGGATTTTATCACGCGGCTGCTGAAGTCCTTCCCCTCCTGCTGGGAGCTCATTGAGTACGAGGAGTATCTGGATCACCCCACTCAGGGCAGCGCCTCCGCGTTCATCCAGCAGGTGCGGGAAGACTACATGGAGGCGCTGGAGCAAAAGGAAAATTTCATCGACTACATCTCTCACCGCCCCGGCGTCCAGAAGGACGGCGAGCACGGGCTGTGGGACGCTCACGGCAAGGTACAAAATCTCGCGCAGGCGGTACGGGAGGTGGCGGAGCACACCGGCAACGTGTGGACACCGGTGATCGCGCTGCGCCGTGAAGACGCAGAGCGGCTGGGCTATGACAACGCGGAAAACTGGCAGGCTCTGGTGAATGCCTCCGTCTGTGACATCGCTGCGGCATATAAGATCCAGCCGAACAACCTGCGCTGGTATGCCGCCTTCCACCGAAAGCCGAATCAGGTGCATATCCACATGATCCTCTTCTCCGCGGACCCCAGGGAAGGGTATCTCACTAAAGAAGGTATCCGGGAAATGAAATCCGTCTTCGCCAGGCGGATCTACCACGCGGATCGGATGCACATCTACCAGCAAAAGGATACCGCACGGCAGGAGTTGCAGGCGCAGACCCGCAAGGCAATGGTGGAGTGCATCGCACAGCTGGAGCATGGCACGTCGGATAACCCGCGTCTGGAGCAGCTCACCGAGGAGTTAGCAGAGCGTCTGCTGACGATCAAGGGCCGAAAGGTCTACGGCTACCTGCCGCCAAGGGTCAAGGCCATCGTGGATGCCATCGTGGAGGAGCTGGCGAAGGACGAGCGGGTGTCCGCCGCCTACGAAACATGGCAGACGCTCTACGAGCAGGTGTGTCTGGACTACGATCAGCGGCCGCCCAAGCGCCTGCCGCTCTCCCGGCAAAAGGAGTTCCGGAGCGTCCGCAACATGGTCATTCAGGAAACGCTGCGATGGATGGCGGAGCGGCAGCGGTGTTCGGATGCACAGAGAACTTCTGCCACATCGGTGGAATCCATTTCGCCTGAGAATCCTGCGGCGGCCACGAGAGCCAAAGTAGAATCCACAGCGCCAACCGTTCCCGCACAGCCCAAATCTGACCGTGCGGCGAGTACCGCACCGGAAGATCCCGGCTCCGCTGACGCTGCCGCCTCCAAAGGTACCGCGCCGCCCGTGGGCGAAATGACTCCGACGCACTCACAGCCATCCGGTCAAGCAGGGCAAACCGCACCGGCAGGAGCAGATTATCGTGCCCCCACGGTGGGCGAAACCGTCGTGCGGATGCTGCACCACATAAGCAGGATTTTTGAGGACAACAGCAAGATCGATCAGATCCACCGTGGCTTGCAGATCGACCGCAAGCGCCGACAGGAATTGCAGCGCAAGCGTCTGGCGATGGGACACAAGCCGGACGATCATGAAGAGCAGACATTCAGATAGCACAAAGCAGAATTTTGAAAGGAAACCTCATGAGCAAATTTATCTATTTCACGCCGGAGGAAAAGACGCGGGCGCAGAACACGGATCTCGTGTCGCTGCTGCGCGCTCAGGGGGAGCGACCCGTGCGCTCTGGCCGGGAGTTCCGTACTCCCAACGATCCCAGCATCACCGTGCGGGGCAACAAATGGTTCGACCACTCCGCGCGCGTCGGCGGCTACGCCGTCAGCTTCGTCCAGCGCTATTACCGTCTCCCTTATCAGGAGGCGGTTTTGCTTTTGCTGGGCAGAAAGAACAGAAAAACATATGAACAGGCAAAGCCTGTGAATGAAGTTTCAAAGGCTTTCGCGCTGCCGGAGTCTTACGGAACCATGCGACGTATGTATGCTTACCTCATGCGTCAGCGCCACATTGACCGCGAGGTTATTTCCGCCTTCGTACATGAAAAGCTGCTCTACGAGGACAGGCATCACAACTGTGTTTTCGTGGGGCTGGATGACAGCGGTGAGGCCAAGCACGCGCACATCCGCAGTACCAACAGCGAGGGACGGGTGTTCCGCATGAACATTGAGAGCAGCGCCAGCGAACACTGCTTTCATAAGGACGGCACGGACAAGTCCCTCTATGTGTTCGAGGCCCCCATCGACCTTCTGTCCCACATTACCCTCTATCCCTACGGCTGGCAGGAACACAGCTACGTTGCCTGCTGCGGGCTCTCCATCCAACCGGTGCTGGAGCGGCTGCGGCAGAATCCGAAGCTGGACATGGTGTACCTGTGCCTCGACAACGATGACGCGGGCAACGATGCCTGCGAGCGTATGACGGATACGCTGGAGGACATGGGCTTGGATATGGAGCGGCTCTGTCCTGTGCGCAAGGACTGGAATGACGATCTCTGCGCCAAATTTGAGAAGAAGGAGAAAGACACATGAACGAAAATGTATGGCCCCTGATTTTGCTTGGCGGCGGACTGCTGGCATTTTTGCTCCTGGTGTCCTTCCTCTCCAAGAACTATTCTCTCAACAACTTCAAGAACAAAACTGTCGGCGACGGTCAGCACGGCACGGCGCGTTGGGCAACCCCCAAGGAGATCCACACGACCTATCATGTAGTTCCGTTTCGCCCGCGCCGCTGGCGCAAGGGCGAAGATCTTCCTGCGGTGCAGGGCATCATCCTCGGCAGTATGGGCGGCAGAAAGCGCAGAGCCAAAAGAGGTGTGATCTCGCAAACTACTCACAAGCTGCTGGAGAGGCTCCGCCGTCCTACAGCGGGAAAAAAAGAACAGCGAAAGCCGAAGAAAAAGAAAACGGCAATTTCCAAAATCAAAAATGTCGTGGAAGATCAGCAGGACATCCGCGCGCTGGTGGACAGCGATGATATCCATTGCCTTATGATCGGCGCTTCCGGCGTGGGCAAGACTGCGTACTTTTTATACGCGAATTTAGAGTACGCCAGCGCCAGCGGTATGAGCTATCTGGCGCTGGACACCAAGGGCGACCTCGCACGTAACTACGGGTGCATTGCATCAAAGTATTACGGCTATCAGGTCACGGTCATTGATCTGCGCAATCCGACGTGCTCGGACGGCTTCAACTTTCTGACGCTCGTGAACCACTACATGGACAGGGCAAAGAGAAATCCCAATGACCTTGCCGCCAAGGCGAAAGCAGAAAACTACGCTAAGATCCTCGCCAAAACGATCGTCAGCCCGGAAGGCTCCTCGCAGTATGGCGAGAACGCCTTTTTCTACGAGAGCGCAGAGGGTGTGCTGGCCGCCATTGTCATGCTGCTTGCGGAATTTATCCTGCCGGAAAAGGACGGTACGGAGAAGCGCCATATCGTCTCGGCGTTCAAGCTGGTGCAGGACCTGCTGGCGGTGCCGAAGTCAAGAGGCAAGAATGGCTTTCAGCTACTCATGGATGAACTGCCGCCGGATCATAAGGCCCGGTGGCTGGCAGGCGCAGCCCTCACCAGTGCGGATCAATCTATGGCTTCGGTCATGTCCACCGTCATGTCCCGCCTCAACGCCTTTCTGGATACGGAGCTGGAACAGGTCATCTGCTACGACAGCCCCATCAACGCCGAGATGTTTGCCTCGGAGAAGTGCGCCATCTTTCTGATTTTACCGGAAGAAGATCCGGCAAAGAATTTCATCGCGGCGCTCATGATCCAAAACCTGTCCCGCGAATTGTTCTCCGTGGCGGATGAAACCGGCGGCAGGCTCAAAAACCGCGTGGTGCTGTTTTGCGATGAGCTGGGAACCATGCCGCCCTTTGACATCCTGCCCCTATTCAGCGCGGGGCGCTCCCGCAGACTGACGCTGGTACCCATTATCCAAAGCCTTGCCCAACTGGAGAAGAACTACGGAAAAGAGGGCGCTGAAATTATATGTGACAACTGCCAGGACACCATCTTTGGCGGCTTCTCGCCCCAGAGCAAAACGGCAGATGCCCTCTCCGCTGCCCTCGGCAGCAGGACGGTACTGTCCGGCTCCGTCAGTCAGGGGAAAGAGAGCAGCCAGTCCTTGCAGATGATGGAGCGTGCTCTCATGACACCAGATGAACTGAAATCCATCCCCAAGGGTGAGTTTGTAGTGATGAAAACGGGAACCCATCCCATGCGCACCAAACTGCGTCTCTTTCTGGATTGGGGCATCACCTTTGACCCGGACGGCTATCGGATGCCGGAGCAGGCAGCCCGAAAGATTGCCTATGTTGACCAGAGCGAACTCATCCGCAGCATCCATCGGAGCTGCACAAAGAATCCCTATAACATGGAGGGAAGCAGATGAGTCAATTCAACTTTATCTACGCCGAGGAGCATCTGAGTCACCGGGAAAAGGCGGTATATATCTATCTTCGGGACCGGGCAAACGTTTCCGGTGTCTGCTGGCCGGGGATCAAGACCATCGCCCGAGAATTGGGACTTTCGCCGCGGACAGTCCAGCGGGCTCTGGCAGATCTGGAGCGCAGGCAGCTCATTGAGAAGCAGAACCGCCGCCGCTCCAACGGCAGTCTCACCAGCAATTTATACCGGCTGACAAAGCATAAAACGTCACAGCCTCCCGCCAAGGGGGGACTGTGACGTTTTTACTCTCAAAATTCTGTCCATAGGGTAGCGTCACCATGGCGTATCCAGAAGAGCCTACTCTACCGGAGGATACAGGACAGAGAAAGAACAAGAATATGGAGGAACTTATGAAGATGATCGTTAGAAGAACAGTGCTGGCTGTCTGCACCCTTGTCCTGGCATTGATCCTGCCCACAGCCGCTTCCGCTGCCTGCACAGGCTTTGATGACGTACCGGAGTCTGCGGACTGCTATGAAAGCGTGATATATCTGGCAGAATGTGAGATCGCTGCTGGAACAGAAAATGACTGCTTCTCGCCGAAACAGCTCATCACTGTGGAGCAATGGGCTGTCATGCTCTGCCGCGCCTATGGTGTGGAAACTATCGGTGACAGCTGGCAGGATGTGGGGCGAAGCAGCGTCGTGGAAGCCTACCGACAAGGCTGGCTGAACGAAACCGCACTCTCCGCGCTGCGCTCACCGATGTGTCGCAGCGTGCTGGTTGAGAGTGCTTTTGCCGCCGCGGATGTTCCGGTCTATGACAGCACGCTCTACGAGGGAGGGGCATCGCTCAGCACGGCTGACAACATCCTGCGCGTGGGGCGGGAGCTCGGGCTGTGCTCTGATGATGCGGATACCAATGCGCTCGTGACGCGCGGAGATGCGGCAATCATTCTTCATGTTGTCCTGACACAGAGCTTCCGCATTGAGGAACCGCCTGTACCGGTGACGTTGGTAAACGCGGCAGGCGTCAACATCAACGACTACCTGCTGGCGCTGCGGCAGGTGCCAGAGCCGGTGCTTGCCGCCTTCAACGCCGCTGGCTGGACGTACCGTATCGACTTCGACTACATGGGCGGCCTCAGCAAGAAACTGAACATGAGCTGCATTGGAGCCACCAATTACAGCCAGAAAACCATCTACCTCTCGGAAGCCAGCGCGACGCTCCATGAATTCGGACATTTCCTCGATTGGATGCTGGGATTCCCCGCAGAGTATGAACAGCTCTTTCGTGCGGAAGCTTCCGCCGCGCCGCTGCGGAACTATGCCAAAACGGACAGCAGAGAATACTTCGCAGACTGCTTTGCCTATTGGGTGAAGTATGCGGAAAATGCCAATGCCATATCGTTGCTGCAAGAATGCGCTCCGATGACGTATCGGTATATGGAAGATTTGATGAGGATAGCAAACCGACTCTAAAATACGTGTCAATAACAGATAGAATCCCAACTTACTTCGAGGCATTTATGGTTTAAACCATAAACGCAAACAATTCGGATTTCACTTGCTCACAATGTTTCCAAGATTCTATGCAGAAATCGTGCCTCATTATAGGACTTGCAGAGATAGGCAATGCCGTAACCGCTAACTTTTCCAGATCATGCTCCATTGCAGTGCCTCTGCATAGGGTACAGAATTTTTCATTTCCCATTTTAAACGATTTTGATTCGCGTCGTAGGCAAAGCTACTCTGGAGATTATTGCAGCTGCTTCAGCACGTGTAATGGTGTCAGATGGTCTGAATGCTCTGGTTCTTTCATCTCCGGTCAAGATGCCTGCTCTGTAAAGAGCAAGTATCTCATCAGCGTATTCGCTTCGTTCGCTTACGTCAGAAATATAATCATAGTCAATGTCGTTGACAACGGCAAAATCAGATGTTGCTTTCGCGAAAATATGCGCTATTTGCGCTCGTGTTGCGTAAGCATCGAGGCTGGAATATTCGTCGCTCGAGACAATTCGATTTTTTACACAATAGTTCAGATAGGCATCATACCATTTACCACCATCTGATGCTGAAAAAGAGATTGTCTGGTTATTACATGTGGCATGGACAACAGCAGCCATTTTAATTGCTTCGCTCAGTGTGATATTGCCTATAGGGTGAAATGTACCGTCAGTATATCCGTTCATAATGCCCAACTGGACAACTGACTTTATAACGCCCTGTTGCTGACTTCCATACCATGCTGACTCATCCGCGTCCAGGAAGCCATAATAGTCGGTAGACGCACTGAACTTGCTGTCGGTATCTGTAAGGCTATCCGTATCAATGCAGGTAATACTATTCCGAATTGTCTCTGACCATCCCCATAGACGGCCGAGGTTGTCCCTATACTGCCACTCTGCCGGCAAATATATAGCCGTATTGTCGCCGTCTTGTTGGAAAGCCCTTGCTTCGGTGATTGTGTCTGATTTAATAGACAGCTGTTGGTACTCTTTCAGCTTGGAATTGTCGGAGAAACCGTTGGTCATATAAAGCTGCACAGAATCATCATTTTGCTTCTTGGCATGAACGATCAAACCGGCAGTGTCTCCCAACCTTTTTCCGTCGCTGAGCCTCACAAGGCCGCCTCTGTTCAGACTATTGCTCTTTTCCGGGCCGACAAGATACGACAAGTACACCTCGTTACCGCAGCTTGTCATGGAAGCGTAAAAGTTCACAAATTCTTGGGGCAAAACCTTATTATCGCTAACTGGGATACTGTACTGATTGATCCATTTTCCGTGTTCATTCAAAAGGAATACCTTGCCAGTATAGGCATCTACAAAACATGGCCTGCCATTCAATGCCGAAATCGCATAAGGCTCTGTGTCAGCAGGAATGTCCACAGATTTGACGATCTCATCACTATCCCAGTAGCACAACGAACTTCCATTTTCCCATAAGGCAACATTTTCGCAGAGGACAACATTACTGGCCGCAGCCACATTAACATTGTCTTGAAGAATAAAAAGGCTGTATTGCGAACCCTTTGGATTCTTCGGATAGAATAGGTCAAGCCAAACTGAACCATTTGGTTGGACAGACATATTCTGAATGATCATCTCATCTTCTAAATCTTCGCCGCTTCGATAGCAAGCCTGCAATTCAAGCGTCTTTTCATTTATACAGGCTACTGCATCTTTGTCTATCGAGCTATCATGCAAAAGAAGCCATATATGATCGTCTTGAGCTATCATATCTTTCACATAATAGGAATCTATTCCGCAGCTCAGTTTAGAATTGTTCTCACGATCAATAGCCGCAACACTGGAATTGAATATGACCGCAACGACCAACGGGAGTATTATGCAGGCTTTTTTGAGTTTGTCTATTCCGTTTCTTTCCATGAGAATGCCTCCACTGCAAAATCATTTTGTTTTATCAATAGCCATACTAAAGGAGCTGATGGGATAAGTCAATAATTCTTTTAACGACTGATATATAGATGTAAAAAGAGAACACATTCTTACAAGGAATAACGCGCCATTCATTTTTCGACAAGTTAGCCAAATAAATATTTTCAGCTATGTGCAAAACATTCTCCTCTTCAAGTGGTACATCAATGTAAATTATAGGTTGTTTTCCGTGCCAAACCATACACGTACACTATAGATATTTCGAAATCCTTCAAGGGTTTGATATCCCCGCACATCTGTTATAGAATGGAACGAAAACCGGTCTGGGTAAAGAAATGAGATCTTGCTGGTCATATTGCTTTTTATGTTGGGACAGCAATACGACAGCGGAGAACAGGGAATCTTCCAAAATTCCCGATAAAAATTCTTGCTTTGATGTAGTATTTCACCCCAATTTGCAAGGTAATAAATAGAAGGGTGTGATTCCTTGTGGATGATATTAAGATCATTGATTTGTTCTTTGCACGTTCTGAGCTTGCAATCGAAGCGCTGGACGGCAAATATGGGGCGATTTGCCATAATCTTTCCCGCAGCATTTTGAAGGATCAGCAGGACGCAGAGGAGTGCGTGAATGATGCCTATCTCGGTGTTTGGAATGCGATCCCTCCGCACAGACCCAATCCGCTGTCCGTCTTTGTCTGCAAGATCGTTCGGAATATTTCTATCATGCGTTATCGGGCCAATACAGCTCTCAAGCGAAACAGCAATTACGACTCGACAATGGAAGAATTGGAAGATTGTCTTGCTTCCTCAGCTTTGGTCGAGGACTCTCTTGAGGAAAAAGAGTTGATTTCGATCATTGAAGATTTTCTCAGGGGCCTATCACAGGAAAACCGTGTGATCTTCCTGCGGCGCTACTGGTTCTCCGACAGCTATGCAGAAATTGCGGCTCGAACCGGTCTGACGGAAAAGAACGTCTCTGTCCGGCTTTCCCGAATCCGTAAGCAATTACAAACACATCTTGCAGAAAGGGGTGTTTTGGTTTGTTGACATTGGCTCAGAAATTCTCCAGCGCATTAAATGAGATCGATGACAAATTTATTGTCGAAGCCATTGAATATCAGCATCATAAGGTAAAACTTTCTCGTGGCAAATCTCTCCTTCTCATAGCTGTACTTATCGTCGGCCTAACTGCTACAGTAATGGCTGCGCACCTTTTGGGAATTGGCGATCTTCTCCTATTTCCGAAACAACGTGAAAGCGGCGAATATGCGCAGGGGGAGGTCATGCCAAAACCATGTATGATTGGCCTTTCCGGATATATGAACACCCCTGAGGGTCAGGCATTGTCCGAGTGGTCAGCATTTCTGAATCAGTATGATCCGGACGGCACGATTGCCTCATCTCTCGGTAATGTGATCGATGAAAGTCTGCAGCGTTATTCCGGCTACACAGTTTACACAAAAGAAATGTTCGACGAACTGGAGCACATTGCAAACAAGCACAGCTTAAAACTTCATACTAAAGTGTACGACCTAACGATCCATCCAGAGCTTTTGGAACCGTGCAGCGGATATCTTGGAGGAACTGATGGCGTAGCAACTTATATGTTTGATGATGGAAGCTTTCATGTAGACGGCAGTGCAAATATTTCGAACACAGAGGTGTTGTATCAGCTGCAGCGCTGCGCCAAAGGGACACTAAATGAAGTTTCTCTCAATGTTATCGATGCAATGAGTTATCAGGAATGGCAGTATCAAACATCACACGGCATATCGGCCACATTGGCGTTTGGCCCCGGAAGAGCATTGATCCTGGGCGATTTGCCGGACAGCTTTATGACCATCACTATTTTGGCGGGAAGTACCGACGGCTTGACGCGGGATCTGCTTGAAGAACTGGCTGACAGCTTCGATCTTTCAAAGCTCACTCCGATAGTGCTGCCGGGATCTCTCTACATTCCATCACCTTAATTTTTCATTTCAGAATATGCAGGAGGCCTTTTATCATGCGCCAAATTTCGAGACTTTCGGTCATCGCCGTAAGTACTGCTCTCCTTATAACACTAAGTTCATGCAGCAGCACACAGAGCACGCTGGAAGCCGATGACCAGCCGTCCACTCCAATAGAAAATAGAGAAATGACAACCGATGTGCAGGAGAACAAAGCCAATGGCGATTCTCCGCAGGGATCTGTCACCGATGCCGCAAACTTTGAAATAGCGGAAAACGAGGATGGTACAGTTACCATTAGCCGGTATATCGGGACTGAAACAGATATCGTGATTCCCTCACAGATCGGCAGAAAAACTGTTTCCGCGATTGGAAACGTCATGGGTACGACGGGAGCGTTTGAAGGCTGCACGAGCATAACCGCTGTGGTGATTCCGGATGGTGTGACGGAAATTCAGGACAACGCCTTTTACGGCTGCACTTCGTTGGAGACGGTGACGATCCCTTCCAGCGTTACACTTCTGCGCAACTGTGCTTTTTGTGATTGTCCCAATTTGCGTGCGGTCTACTTCAAGGGCGATGCACCGCAGCAAGCCAATTATGTATTTGATTCCACCGAAAATGTCACCATGTATTATCAGGACGGGACCTCCGGCTGGGAGAATCTCTGGCACGGACGTCCTGCGGAAGTATATATCCCAGAATAAAAAGTGCAAGGGCCATGCTCAAATCTAACATCAAGAGGACAAGCACCATGATGAAACGTCTATTTCCCACCGCGCTTGCGGTATTGCTCCTGCTGCTTGCAGGCTGCACAGCAAAGCCGGATACATCCGATCAATCAAAGCCCGCGGAGTATTATTTGACCGATACCGACCTTCCGCTGGATGATGCTGCGCGGCTTCGCGCCGCGCCGGGTTTCCTGACGGCGGAACAGCAAACACTTTACAGGCAGGCGTTTGCGCTCTATAGCGCGATGTTTGACGGCGAGACGACCGGCATCGACGACGCCTTCCCCGCCGCAGACGGCCAAGCCGAGTACGACGAGTACACGCCGGACGGCTCCGACTATACCTATATCAGCTCCCACAGCCGTTGGCAGTCCTGGACTGACTTTGACCGAGTAGTCCACGCGCTGTTCACCGATACGTTCTGGTCTGCCTGCAATGACGACGGCAACGCACCGATCTACATTGAGCACGACGGTCGGCTTTTTATCCTCGACTGCGCCTACGGCGACCAATATTACAACAGCAACATTCCCGACGAATTTACTCTGACTGCACGGACGAATGATCGTATCGACTTCACGGTGACGGCGCACTACTCTTATCCCTATCCACGCTGGGACGAAACCGAGGCCGAGCGCGACAAGCGGCTGGAAACGAGCTATGAGTACACGCGCACCTATCCAGTCACTCTGATCTATACTGACGCAGGCTGGCGTTTTGATGCCTTTGCCACGCCGAATCAGGCAGATATGCAGCTCATCGGCGAGTGGGACGGTGTAGAGGAAACTGATTTCTATTTGCCAAATAATTAAATAACCTTTCCCTCCCGTGCCCGCAAGGCTTAATGCAGCCGACTGATCTTGAAAGAAATCCTGTCAATGTCGGCTGCAGCGAATGGATGTCAGTCGGCACGACTGTAAAATTGAGGTGTAATGTCGTGCAGTGGAAATGGGTACAAGAGGGCGGGAACATCTTGCAAGGATGTTCCCGCCTGTAATTTGATCTGACCGATTTTCAAAGCAACTATAGAAGCTGCAGATTTTTACATAGTTCTCCTTATTCAGAAAGCATTTTTACTTCGTCGCTTCTACCAAAGCGACACTTTCAGCCATGTGCAACATGCTGCTTTCGCTTAGCCTTGCGTCGATGGCGAATTGTAGGTTGTGCTCCGTGTCGATCCAAGTGATGGTATTGTCAGACTTGCTCATATCCTGTGCAAGTAGCATCTGACCATTGAAACCATTTACCGTAACAGGAATAATCTCAGCAGCATCTGTCTCAAAATTGCTGGCAGATCCTTGCTGCATATAAATATACCTCAAATAAATCCGCGAAGCGTCCTCCTCTCCTTCATGTTGGTATACAACGCTAACATAAGTTGGCCACTCAACTCGATCAGACTCAATTTCAACATAGCCATCAGGCAAAGCGGTAATTACATAGTGGGGCATTTTCTCAACTGCAGAAGGACCGGCATATCTGTACGTTATATGTGTCTCATACCACTCAGTGACCCAGCGGATAAATGTCGCGCGAGCAGTTGGACTAACGACCATCAAACTGCCGAATGCAAGCGAGATCACCAGCAGTATGACAGCGACCCGCTTTAAGGCTCTTTTCCAAACAGGCTGCTTTCGATCACGCGCCCAGCGCAGAGGGTTCTTGAGCATTGCCTTGATCTGCTTCTGATGATGCAGCGACGGCGTATACGGGATCGTCTCTGTGTTCGTTTCTTCATCCAGCGCAATGGCATCCAACAGTACATTACGCATGAAAAGGTCAAGTTCCTGCTCTGTCATATGTGAAATCCCTCCTTGACTGCAATTTCACGAAGCAGCGTGCGGCCGCGGGAAATGCGCGTATTGACCGCGGACTCTGAGATCCCAAGATGCTGTGCAATTTCCTTGCCGGAGTAGCCGTTGATCAGCCGCATTTCCAGCGCCGAACGGTAGGTCGGGGGAAGCTGAGAGAACAGCTGGACAAGCTCGTTATAGCTTGTTGGATCGCTGACATCTGCCGAAAAAGTATCCCAATCCTCTTGCGGCAGCTCTTTCTGTTTGCGCCTCAGAATCATAAGTGCTTCGTTTTTCACTATAGAGATGATCCAGAAGCCTAATTTCTTACAAGGAATTTCTGAAATCTCATCAAAATGATGGATCACCTGCAAAAAAGCGTTCTGCACGGCATCTTCGGCATCGTGAGGATCTCTCAAAATACGGAGCGCCGTCTGCTCAGCACGCACATGATTTTCTTCATATAATTCTGTAAATCTGCGCTTGTCTTCTTCGCTTTCCAGCGCAGCGAGTAAGTACGATAGCATGGACAACCTCCTCACGAGGTGAAATACCCCGCGAAATGATTATAAGCATCGTTTGGCAGATAAAACAAGTCCCAGAACTCAAGTTGAAACTTTGCACAAAGAGGCGATGTTCTAATTAGCTGAAATGTCAAAAAACGAAAACTGTGTAAGAAATAGACCGCCTGATGCATTTATAAAGCAGCAAAATCAATTGGACGAACGACGAAAGGGGGTGTTTTGTAAAAGTAAAAATCGAGGTCCAACAACGATCGAAAACTTGTTAAGTACTAAGAAGCAAGTTACGAACAGTATTACAGGAAATATGTCAAGAGGATTAATTGTCAAAATACAGTTATACAACAAGGAGGTTCAATCATGAAAAAGAGGATCATTCAGTCTTTACTTGCAATAGCGTGCTGCGTTACGGTGGCCTTAAGTGCCGTCCCAACCGCTGAGGCGGCAATGCGCGCAAGTGTTGTTACCGGTAAGGTAACGCTCAACGGTCAGGTCATTGATAATAAAACAGCCAAGTATCCGCTTCTGATTTACAGCAACATCACTTACTTTCCCATGACATATCATCTCAGCCGATTCATGGGTGTAAGCGCTGACTGGAACAATGGAAGCAAGACACTGGATATCACGGCTGGCGGCGCGCGCACGGCTTATGCTGCTGAGACAGGAAAAAAGCAAAGCGGCAGCGTTTCTGTTACGCTTCCCAGCTATAAGATCAGCGTTAACGGCGCACAGATCAATAACAAGGAAGAAAAGTATCCCATTTTCAATTACAACGGAATCACCTATTTCCCGCTCACATGGGCTTATGCGGTCGACTCTTTCGGCTGGAGCTATCAGTGGGATGCTGTGAACGGACTGCGTATCGATACCAGCTCAGCCCCGGCCCCTGCTCCAGTTGAACCGGGAACTGGCGACGCCGCGCTCGACAAGGCACTCACGATCCTCAACAGCAAATACGCCACGGGCGGCAAATACCACGGCATGCTTGAAGGCGGCGGCAAGAAGACGGGTTTCGACGCCGCGCTCGACGTCAGCAGCACACCGGATGTCACCACCGTGAAATTTACTGCCGAGCCGTTCCCGTTCTTTGATAACGGTGTCAGTTATTTTGCAAATTACTATGCTGTCAAGGGCGGTTTTGCAAGCGATGAACAGATTGGCATCTCTGGCAACAGCCCGGAACTAGGTGATGTTGGCTATCCGATTCATGCCGAGGTGGCTGTATGGGCGGAGAATAGCTACATCGGCAAATGCTTCCTTGACTGCCAGTTCACAGGTGCGCGCAGCAAACACATCACGGATTTCAAGCGCACCGCCGCTGTGGGCAGTGCGGAGACCTGGATGCTGCATGTCTCCTATGCGGAGGACAGCTTCACAGGCTACACCGCCGAGCTCAGCGTCGATACGGCGAAAAGCATCGTAACGCAGATCGTGATCCGCACCGCAAACTATACGCTGACGATGACACCTGCGTAAGAAGGCATCAGTGTTTTACGGAAGTTTCGCTGTGAAAGTGTCTTGAGGCGAAATGCCATAACAAGATCGGGAGGGACATATGAAGGAGTATTCGGTGTGGGTAGATGAGACGGAGAAAATCGTCTCATTTCACGAGGTAGATAATAGTGAGCTTATCTATTTTGATCAGCGCGAAATATATCTGGCCTACCTCAGTGCGCTGACCACGCAGGGCTACCGGTTCCAGTAAGCCCTTTAGCTCATGCTATTTTGAAAGCAGAGATTATATGGAGACTGCAAATGAAACATTACCTAAAAGCATTGAAGCAAAAGAATTCTCTGCTCTTTTCTGTAGGGATCGTCATGCTTCTGGTACTCACATTGTGTTTGAGTGGATGTTCAGAAAAAAACGAAGTACAGGATCAAACAAACGGAGCGGATACCATCCCAAATCAGTCTGCATCGGCAGAGGAACCATCTTCAATTCTCTATGTGAATCATCAGCTGGGTTTTTCTATGGAGATGCCGCTGAATTGGATGGGGCAAGTTGAAGTTGAAGAAGAATATGGCCTTCACCACCAAAACGGGGGAAATTGTATCACCTTTTATCACAAGCCAACTCATGATAACGGCGAGGGCGGCATTCTTTTCTTTATTGACTGCTACCCCGGCGAATGGAGCGAGGACAACCCGCCGGTCATTGCAGGGCACAGCGTTGTCGTCGCGCAAACGGAAAACTATACCTATCTGCTCAGAACACCGAGTGATGTCGAATATAGCGAATCAGATCCTATGCTGGCAGAAGCCTATCAGTCTCTTATTGCACAGCAAGACCTCATTATCTCCCATATCTATGCAACCGGTCAGACCGTGATCCCGCCGAACGAGTAAGCGAATATTAAATGAAGTTCTTGCCATATCGATTCCAGTAAGCCTTTTCAGTTCGCAGCGTTACAATAAGTTAGGAGGAACGAACATGAAGTATCCTGTGATATTCAAAACCTTTTCCGTGCTTTTCTCATTACAGTCAGATGAACGATGGATCGTCCCCATCTTTGGGGGAACGATCATCCTGCTGCTTGCGTTTTCTGCGTGGCGGCTGTGTACGGAGAAAAAGGACAAGTGGCGTTACCGCAGAATGATGCTGCTTTCGCTGATCCTATGGGGAGTTGGAGAACTTCTGTGGCAGGTCAATGTGTCGCAGATAATGATAATTTCCTCGATTTTAGCCTTTGCTTCGATGTGGCTGTTTATATGTCAAGCGGTGGTGTATGTCGTATACACGGGGTATGAGGCACTAAAGTAGTTACCCGCGAAAAAGCTACAGAGAGGAGATACTACGTGAAAGCTCAAAGAGGAAAAATCATCGTTCTGTGTCTTTGCCTTATTTTTGCAATGCTGATCATATCGGGAAAGGCCTCCAAACTTGGAACCTACCTGTATGTCCGATGCAACTATACGCATCTTGAAGAATTCGCTGCAGAAGTTATTCAGACAGGGGCTATCCCTGATGACCGATACAAGAGGAGAGATGTTCGTTATTATCCTGAATGCGGGATGATTGAGTTTTCCACATTCAGCAGCGGATTCGGTTCAGAAACCGTCTATGAAGGCTTTTATTACTCCGATGAGGATGTTCCGTTCGGGTTCCATGGGACAAGCATGAGCTTTCAATCTGACTGCGGCGGTTGGAGCTGGCATGAATCCGATGGAGATAACTTCGAGTACACGGAAAAAATCCTCGGGAAATGGTACTGGTATCGTATGCATTTTTGAAAAGCAGGATTACATAGAAAATATGAGCGGATAACTATTTGGCAATAGTTACCAATTTACCTCTAATCATCGGCACGCCATCTCTGCAGTATCAAAGGCGGCGATAGTCTCACGAGCAATTTATACCGGCTGACTAAGCACAAAACGTCACTGTCTCCCGCCAAGGGGGGACTGTGACGTTTTCCCTTTCAAAATTCTATCCATAGGGTAGCGTCATCATGGCGCATCCAGAAGAGCCTACTCTACCGGAGGATACAGGACAGAGAAAGAACAAGAATATGGAGGAACTTATGAAGATGATCGTTAGAAGAACAGTGCTGGCTGTCTGCACCCTTGTCCTGGCATTGATCCTGCCCACAGCCGCTTCCGCTGCCTGCACAGGCTTTGATGACGTACCGGAGTCTGCGGACTGCTACAAGAGTGAGATATATATCTTGCGGAGCATGAGATTACGCAAGGCGCGGGGAACGGATGCTTCTCCCCGGATGCGCCGGTTACGACCAGTCAATGGGCTGTCATGCTCTGCCGCGCCTACCACCAGCATGTGAGCGGCTTTCTTTCAAAAAAAGAGTGTCATCAATATAATCAAACCAATTGAACAGAGCGATTTTGAACCTATCCGAATGTTCCATTTCAATTGCACGGTCAAGCACGGGGCCATTTCCTCCATGCCCATTAATAATAAAAAGATACTAAATCGCATTTTCCCGGATAGCGGAAAAAACGTCTCTTAAATAGTGTTCATAAGTCTCATCAGTTATATAAATTGTGCCAGGAAAGTCGCGATGAATGACGCTTCGTCCAAACGGAATAGTTGGTAAAACTGGAACATCAAGCAACTTTCCAATTTGCTCTGCAATATAGCCTGCAGTAATGCAATCTGTTTCCAGTACGCAATGTGGGCCGTGTTATTCATATGCGCCAACAGGAAGAATGCAAGAATATCGAGCTGCAATACTCTCCCTAAATTCAGAAGATGTGATTTCATATACGGTACCATTAAAGATAAACGGATTCTGCGGAATGGTTTCAATCACATGTGTAGACTCTGCGTGCGACATATTGCGCAACTCTTTCCCATCGTAAAGAATATTGCCTTCATAGTTGCGATACATTCCAGAAATTACCTTGGCAAGAGTGCTCTTTCCAGAGCCGCTTGGTCCCATGATTGCGTATTTCTTGCCTTGTAAGAAGGTACAGTTAATATCGTTGAGCGCATATGCATCGTTATTATTGTACCGAAAGTAGACGTGTTGCAAAGACATGTTTCCCACCTGGGATCCTGTAAAATTACTAACACCCTGATGTGTATTCTGCCGAACAAGGACGAGGCGGTGTCGGATATCCGTTGTTGCAATAATTTTAGAAACGCTCTGCGAGATTACCTGAACGGGTTGATTTGTAAAGTTTATAAGATTCGTTGCGGTTACAAGGTAACCTATCGAGATATTCCCTTTAAACACTAATCTTTGCAATCGACATGCAACGACAGCTATAAAAATTGATCCAGTTGCTCTTTTCACCATTTGATGATATAAACATAAGAAAGATTAGAATCTGACAAATGCAAAGATATCGAAAGACGTTGACCGTGATGAAAGTGAGAGCATCCTATGTTAGTATTCCTTTTGGCTGCGTTGGAGAACGATGAGGACAAGAAGCTATTTACAGAGATATACGAACAATATCGTCCTCAAATGGAACGTACTGCAATGCATTTTCTAAAAAGTCACGCCGATATAGAAGATGCCGTGCAGAATGCATTCATGCAAATGATCCGACACTTTGAGAAGATTTACGAAATTCCATGTGAGGAATTGTCCTTTTGGATCATTTCCATAGTGAAAAATGAAGCACTTATGATTATCAGAAAAAGCCAAAAGACCGTCCCATTGGAAGATTGGGATGGTCTTGTAAGGGAATCGGAAAATACGTCCGATTATACCGAGCTGGTAGATCTGTTTACGAAACTTCCACCATCATATCGCTCCGTACTGGAAATGAAAATCCTTCACGGATTTTCTGACAAAGAGGTTGCGGCTCATCTGGGGATCTCGGAAACAGCAGTCAGTTCGCGGGCATCCCGCGGGCGCAGCCTGCTTCGTGAAATCGTCAAAAAGGAGGGCTTCTGCATATGACAGACCAAGAGTTAGATCAGTTGATGCAGCGTGTTTTATTGGATGCAATAAAAAGTGACTGCAGAAATATGTCCTGTGAAATTCCCAACTTTATGCCCTCTCATAGATATCAACATCAGATGGCAATAATGATTGCCAATCCTCTAAAGTGGGCGCGTAAGCGAGCAAGGCCATTATGGAAAAAGGTATTGCAAAGAGTTGCCGTCATCCTTATCGTGTTCTCTTTGAGCCTTGGGAGTTTGATGATCATCAGCCCAAGCGTTCGTGCCGCAGTGGTCAATTGGGTGACCGAATGGTATGAAACCCACATAACATATAGATATTCGGGTTCTCCGATATCCGGGGAAATGCCTCAGTATGAAATTGTGGAATTACCTGACGGTTATGTCGAAGTTGAGGAGCAGGCGCTGTATGGCGCTAATTATGTTTATAAAACCTATTACAATGAGGACACCGATAGAACAATGTTCTTTGATTATGTCTATATGCAGCAAGGTTCTGCGTGGGATTATTCCACAGAAAATGTAGAAGTCATCCCCGTTTCTGTTCACGGCATGAAGGGACAAATGTTTTTAACCGACGATTGGGAACATGAATGGAATACTATTACATGGATTGATGCTCAGAATAACATTCAGTTTTCTATAGACGGTAATTTTGACGCTGATGACATTTTGCACATAGCTGAAAGTGTTTCGCTGGTCAATTCGACAAAGTAAAAATTACCACTTTTACAGTGTGAGGATAGGGTCTCCTTTTGCATTTACATAGCAGATGCCGCAAGGCACTGAAGTAAAATGCAAAAGGAGATTTCTCATGAAAAGGCGCGTTCTATTTCGTTGCTTCTACCAAAGCGGCACTTTCGGCTATGTGCAGCATGGACAACCTCCTCACGAGGTGAAATACCCCGCGAAATGATTATAAGCATCGTTTGGCAGATAAAACAAGTCCCAGAACTTAGGTTGAGACTCTGCACAAAGGAACAATGCTCTAATTGGTTGAAATGTCAAAAAAACGAAAATTATGTAAGAAATCGACCGCCTGATGCATTTATAAAGCAGCAAGATTGATTCGACGAGCGGGCGACGAAAGGGGCTGTTTTGCAAAAGTAAGAATGATGTTTTTATACATACAGTGCAATGCGTAAGTGATTACAATATATGCCATTCCTACGGAGGTTCTTTATGAAACGAATTCATATCTTTCTTTTTCTTTTTGTAACCTGCTTCATTCTAAACGGATGTGGCGCTCAGAATCCAAGTGATTCCGGTCCAGAAGCGAAAGACCACACCACAGCTACTGGGAATACAACTTTACCAGAAAGCACTATTACTTGGTTTAACACAGAGTACTTCAATTCCGGTGATAGTGTTAACATGCGAAATATGCTGCTGAGTAGTCAGTATAGCACAATTGCTGATATCCTCAAACACCTCGGGGAAAGGACACTTTATCAGGAGCTGCGATAAGATGCTTTCTTTCATGGTGTACCTCCGTCACGCTGCCTTGGCAGGAAAGAACTGCTTTGCCTTTGTGAGAAGCCACGCCTTGACGCCGTTGCGGCAGGTCATGCCGCTGACCTGGCTGTTGCAGGTCGGCATCGCACACATGGCGCAGGCGTAAATATGATTGTCCAGTACGATCTCCTCGGACAGCTGGTCAATAAACCACGCAAGGCCCACAGGGAGCGTATAGGGAGCAAGGCCTTTGGCGCAGTGACCGCACAGCACGATGCCCGTAGTAACGGGCTTTTTACAGGTACCGCACGGAGCAGGACGAGGACGGCGAAGAAACCGGTGAGGATGTGACGCGCGACGATAGCTGGAACTATGCCGATGTTCTCTGGAACGGGATTCAGGCAAAGGCGGTCACGGCGGCGTTTGAGCAGCTTTCCTACAAAGAGCAATGGTATCTGGAAAAGCGGAACGCCATCTGCATGACCTGCGGGCGCGTCAGCCCCTTGTCCACGCAGTCCACCTTTGAAGATTTAGCGGTGGATTTTGAAGGAACGACAGCCAGCGGTGCGGAGCGGTTCTATCGGCGCACGTTGGATAAGCTGCGGCTGAAGCTGCTGGAAAGCGGACTTATCCATACGGTGACGCTGAAGCAGACCGAGTGCCGCAAAAGGAACAAAATAATAGCCGCCGCTGTCTACCTGTATCAGGCGGACAGCGACGGCGAATGGGGCGAGCTGCGATTTGATTTTGAAAACGGCGCAGCGGAGATCGTGAGGCTGGCAGATTGGGACACGACAACGTCCAACATCTTTGCAAAACGGCGATACGGTTTGTGCAGGGCTTACCGGAAGCAAGACTGCTGAACTCCGTGGTCGTACCGTTTGAGATGGACGTTCCGGAAAGACCGCTCCCTCTGACGAAAGCGGCAAAAGAATCGAATGGCAATTCCTCACACACGATCTCTCTGCGGCAGACGGAGCGCTGGAAAACAGGTGAAACGATTACCGCTGCTGTCTACGAATATCTGGTAGACAACGACGGCGAATGGGGTGAACTGCGGTTTGACTTTGAGAACGGCACAGCCGAGATGGTAAAACTGGCAGATTGGGACACAGTGAAATCTAACGTCTTTGCAAAAACGGCGATCCGGTACATACAGGGATTGCAGGAAGCGAGACTGCTGAAATCTGTGGCCGTGCCGTTTTGGAAAGGCAGGGCATACTTACCCGCAGAGCATGACCCTTGCGCGGAATACGCCGTCCTGATAGGTAACCGTACTCACCCCGCCAGATTTTTCTGCGATGTGACGGACGGACTGAAGTCCGACGCCGTCTCCTTTTCGCTTGGAGGACTGAAAGACACCACCTTTTTCGCGGATGACTCCGTCATAGGTGTTTTCAACCTGAATCAGTGCCAGACTGTTGCCATGCAGATAGGCGGTCAGTTCGATTCTGCGTCTGGCAGGTGCAGTACGCAGGCTGGCTTCCAGCGCATTCTCCAGCAGATTAGAGAGAACCAGACACAGATTGATTTCGTCTACAGGAAGACATTCTGGCAGATCAATCTGCACGGAATACGGGATATTCTCCCGTTTGGCAAGCGCGCAGTAATACCCGACCACGCTGTCTGCCGCCCGGTTTTCGCAGAAATGCATTTCAAGACTTGGAATTCTGGAAACCGCACCGGAGAGATAGGCTTTGATCTTTTCAAGATTCCCTTCTTCTGCAAGGGCAGCGAGCTGACATAGCTGGTGGCGCAGATCGTGCCGCGCCTGCCGGGCTTCCTCAATGGCAGCTTTCAGGCTTTCGTAGCGCTGCTGCTGCATGGAAAGCAGCTGGTTCTCCTGCTGCAATCTCACATTCCGGTTGATGCTGATCGCCATCAGAAGGAAGATTGCGTTGAAGAAAAGCATCAAAAACAAAAGTGCGATGCTGATCACAAAATACCCCTGCAAAACACGCCCGGTATAGAGCGTGTCCGCATACTTGGGAATCATAAACAGATTCAGCGCAATGAACACCAGCGGCAGCACCCAGAACACATACCATGTCTGCGCAAAATTTTCATCCTCGACCATTCTCCGCACGCTGTGCGTCGCAGGATAATAGGCGATGGCAGCAAACAGCCAGCAGATCGCATGATAGCAAATCGCAGATCGCAGGCAGAACCACGGCGCAGCCTGCGCCTGCGGCAAACCGGCCAGCATAGCGGCGTTGATCGCTCTTGAAAGGCTGTTGATACAGGCAAATACCGCACAGACGGACAACGCAATCGTTCCGGATTTCCAAAGCGAAATCCGGAGCGTTTTTATGTAGATCACGACTGCAAGCAAGGTTAGGCCTGCAAGCATCGGCGCAGTCGGCATGCGGCGCGCATAGCACACCACGCCTCCGGCGGCGCAAAGCAGCGCAAGCAGCGGAACAAGCCACAAAACAAGCTTTGACAGCGGCTGCTTTAAGCTGGATTTTGCCGGGAAGTAGGCAAGCAGCATGCCGGGAATCACCACGCCGAGCTCCAGAATTGGACGCAGCAGCTCCATTATGCCATCCGCCCCCTTTGTAGCAAAAACTCCATAAGCGCCTGCCGGGCGCTTTTCAGAAGGTCCTGACTGACAAACACGCGGCTTCCGTCCGCCATGCGGAAGGCGGAGCCTTCCAGATCCTTCGCGTGTTCCAGATTCACGATCACGCCGCGCCCGCACACAAAAAAGCGTGTGTCATCCTTTAGCGGGGCGATGAACGTCTTGAAGGGTTGGCGTGTGGCAAGCGTCTTTTGAACCGTCGTATGGACGTAGATCAAGTGGGCGAAGTGTTCTGCGTAGACGATGTCCTGATAGCGCAGATGGATCTCGCTTCCCTCCACCTTTAGCTCCATATATTTGTCCGGCTGCGGTATGCGGGCAAGCAGCTCGTCCGTCAGCGCATCGATGTCCGCTTCGGTAAAGGGCTTGACCAGATAGTGCAGCGCCCGTACCTGAAAGCCCTCCAGCGCATGGTCGGTCGAGGTCGTGGTAAAAACCAGCAGGCAGTCCGTGTCGGTTTTCCGCAGCGTCCTTGCCGCCTCCATGCCCGTCATGCCATCCATATAAATATCAAGAAATGCGGCAGTAAAGGGCGCTTTCCTTGCCGCTTCCAGAAATGTCTCGCCGCTTTCGTATTCCAGAATATCCGCCTGCACATTTCTCCGGTGAAGCTGCTGCTCCAGCCGGTCTTTCAGCAGTGTGCGTTCCGCAGCAAGATCATCCACAATCGCAATTCTCATGCAGGGTTCTCTCCTTGTGCTTGAATTCCAAGATAATTATATCACAGCGTGTCGAGGATGACAAAGAACCGCTGTCGGAATTCGTGCCAAAATCGCCCCTTTCGTGCTACGGCGCTTGAAAAAACCGAATGGCCTTTTTATACTGAGCGCAAGCAAAATGCCAAATCGGATGAAGGAAGGAGGGAAATCTGTGTATCGTATTGCCGTGCTGGCAGAACAGGAAGCAGAGCGGCAGCGCTACGCCGAGCAAATTACCCGGTTTTGTGAAGCGAAGGGGCTGTTTCCGCAGGTCATGCAATATGACGACCAGGAACGCTTTTTTGAAACGGCGCAGAAAGATGCTCCAACCAATGCCGTCATTGCACTTTCCGGAGTGGCAGGACTGAATGCAGCGGAACATCTTCGCTCCTTATGCCCCGCGTGCCGGATGATCTGGTGCAGCGACTTGGATTTCTCCCTTCACGCCTTCCGGCTGCGGGCAGACTATTTCCTGCTGGAGCCGGTTTCCGAGGAAGCATTCCGGCGAGGACTGAATGCCTGGATTGAATAAACGGGCATCGAACCAAACCGAGACAACAAGCACAAAAATGGAGGATATCAATGAAAAAGAAAAAGTTACAATGTTCTGTACCAACCCTTCTGCTGGCCGGTGTGTTGTGCCTGACATTGGCGGCCTGCGGTGCGAAGCAGTCTTCCGACATGCTTGCATCGGATACAGACTCCGCGGCAAGCGCCGCCCTGCCGGTAAAGGCCATGAATGCCAAGCGTGTCGATGAAAACCCCTATATGGCAAAGAGCGACGCCAACATTCACCACGACGGCTACAACACCGACTCTACGGATGAAGTCCTGCCGCTTGGCATCTATCCGGAGATCAATGTTTCCTATGAAAAAACCAACGCGAACGCTTCGCCTGCCATTTACTTTGACAGCTACGGCCACGCAGTCGTTCCGCTGCTCGGCGGCATCGCCATCCGCGATCTGAATGCCGAAGAGACGAAGACTCTTGGCTATTTCTCTCCGAAGCAGCACGACGGCGGTGGTTACGTCATCCAGAGCTCCTACACGTTCCTTGACTCGGAAAACCGCATCGTCTGCCCCACCAGCAACAACCATGTGCTGATGCTGCGGGCAACCGATGAAGCAGGAAACGTCCTGCCGGAGTTTGAAAAGGTACTGGACATTGACATCAAGGCGGCAGCCGAAGCTGCGCTCGGCAAGGAGCTGACGCAGAATCTTCTTTCCGTGGTCTTTGACTACGACGGCAACCTCTGGTTTGCCACCGGCGGCTTCCGCATCTATCCCGAGCGCGAGCAGCAGGGCGTGCTCGGCTACATAGCCCACTCGGCGATCGAGGCGATCCTAAACGGAGAGCAGGCCGACCTTTCGAAGGCCGTCTTCGTCTACGGGCTGGCGCTCGGCGAGGGTGCGGAAAACGGGATTGCCGCCTCCAAGGACGGCGCGGTCATCCTGACGAACCAGAACTGCTATCTGCTGCGTGCCAATAACGGTGTCGAGGCTGTCTGGTGCACGCCGTATGAGAGCGCAGGCGCAAAGGTCAGCGGCGAGGGTGACAAGACCACCGGCGGCGGTCTTGCCTGGGGCGGCGGCTGCTCCCCGTCGCTGACGCCGGATCTTGTGATGTTCACCGACAATGCGGATCCAGTCAAGCTACTGGCGCTCGATATGAAGACCGGTGAGATCGTTGCAAGCATGCCGGTTCTGGATGATCTGCCCGAGGGCTATCAGGTAGCGGTTGAAAACTCTGCCATCGTCTATGATGACAGCGAGGGCACCGTCAGCACGATTGTCTGCAACTGGTTCGGTGCAGGCAGCGCAGGCCTTGCCGATCCCGACAGCGATTCCTCCATCCAGAGCTATGCCAACATCTATGACACAAACTGGCTGACAAAGGGCAACTGCATGATCGCGCCCGGCGTCGAGCGCGTGGACACCGTGAAAACCGATTCCGGCTATGAGATGAAGAGCATCTGGTCTCGAAATGACCTGAGCGATACATCGATTCTCAAGCTCTCCACCGCGACGGGCTATATCTACGGCTATGTGCAGGATCTGGAAAGCGGCATGTGGCAGTACATTATTCTGGACTTTGCCACCGGCGAGACGGTATTCACCATGGACGTCTCCAACAAATATGGCTACAATAACATGGCTATCGGTATGTATGCCGGAAACAGCGGCAACGCGCTCTACTGCCCGACGGGCTATCTGGAGCTGCTGTGCTTGCAGGACCGCTTTGTGTATCTTCCCGAAATGCCCTACCGCAAGGTCGATCTCGATAAGGCCGCGCGGAACGTACTGACACAGGAACAGTTTGAGCAGGACGGCGGTGACGGCACGGTCGCCAGCTGGCGCAATACTGTGACGGTCGAAAATGTTCATCCCAACACGACGGTCTCGTTCCGGATGAACAACCTTTCCGGGGACACCGCCGGGCTGAAGCTCTATGCCTACGGTGCAGACGGAAAGCTGGCGGAGGTCGGCAACGAACTGTGGTCGATCACGGATGAGACAGGCGCTGCCGTGGATACCCTGTCCGATGGCTCACTGTATGAGCTGCGTGTGAGTGTCGCAGACGGCGGCGCGTTCGACCTGAGCGAGACGGAAAAGGAGATCAAAATTTCCGTTGTACTTGTAAAGTAAGACTCAAGGAAGGCTGTCAAAAAACTACAAAATCACCCCCGTTTCTGATTGATATGCTCCCTTTATGAGAGACAGTGAAATAAAAACACTATCAATCACGAAGGGAGCATTATTCATGTCAAGAAGGAAAACCAGCAGATCAGAGCAACTGTCGGCGGCGAAAGCCTCTGCATGACCTGTGGACGCGTCAGCCCTTTGTCCACGCAGTCTACCTTTGAGGACTTGGCGGTGGATTTCGAGGGTACAACCGCCAGTGGCGCGGAGCGATTTTACCGGCGGACGCTTGACAAGCTGCGCCTGAAGCTGCTTGAAAACAGGCTTGTCCATACCGTGACGCTGAAGCAGACCGAATGCCGCAAAAGGAACAAAAAACAGCCGCCGCTGTCTACCTATATCAGGTAGACAGCGGCGGCGAATGGGGAGAGATCAGATTTGACTTTGCAACCGGCACAGCGGAGATCGTCCGGCTGGCGGAGTGGGACACGATAAAGTCCGATATCTTTGCAAGGACGGCGATTCGGTACATCCAGAGCTTGTCGGAGGTGCGGCTGCTGAAAAAGGCTGTTGTGATGTTTGATCAGGCATTGTGATCCCAAAAATTTATAGCTCTTATTCAAGCAATCGCTTGATTTATTTTGCGAAGTCTGATATCTTATTATAAGAAACATTGGATAATGCACAGAAATGGGGGGATTGTGTTTTGCGGGAAGAAAAGAAAGCTGAAAAGAGACAGGAGCTTGTAGGCGTCTGCCTTGACTGCTTTGTCGAAAAGGGGCTGACCGTTGCCACTACAAAGGACCTCTGTAAGGCGGCAAAGCTGCAAAACGGCGGCATCTACTATTACTTCTCCACCAAAGAGGAAATCGTTCTTGCCTGCGCAGAGGAAGCGATCAGTCGAATTGAAAAAGGTGCGTTTGCCATCGTGCTTGAAGATATTAGTGACATCAAAAGCATGATGGATCATCTCGGTGCGCTGGCGGATAAAATGTCGCCTACCATGCGCTTTCTGGTCAGCGTATGTGTGTCGCGCGAATACGGAGAAAAGGTAAAGCCTTCCCTTGTGCGGCTTGCGGCAAGATACCCTTATTACACGGGCAGGATTGCGGAGATCCTCGGCTGCACCGACGAAGAGGTTGCGCCGTTCGTTCATCTGTCGATCCTTGCCATCAACAATTATATGATCTTTGCCGAGCGAGCGCTGTTTGACCCACAAATCGAAGCGGTCAAAAAAGAGCTTTCAAGGCTTGTAGGAAGAAAGGGGCGGAATAATCGATAGTTTACCATAAAGAGAAAATCACAAACGACTTCGTAGTCAATCCATACGCACAAACCGTTCCGTGAAGATGACCAAAGCAGAAAAGAATCATAGGAGGACAACATGAAAAAGATACTTGCAATTCTACTATCGCTGCTTACGCTGCTTTCCTGCGGGCTTCTTTCCGCCTGCTCTGCCAAAAAAACGCAGCCGGATACACCGGATACTGAAACCGTGTGGGAAACGGTCAGCGAGGCATACATCTATGCGTTCCCGCTGGTGCTGACCGACGCAACCAAAACATTATCGACCAATACGGACGGAACCATGACTGGCCGTGCGCCCATCAATCAGTTCAACCATGCAAAAAAGCTGGCGGACGCCTCTTTCCGCACCGTTGTGACGCCGAACGTCGATACCGTCTATTCGCAGGCGTGGCTTGACATCAGTGAAGAGCCTATGATCTTCGTTCTGCCGGAGACAGATCGCTTCTGCAATGTGCAGCTTCTGGATGCGTGGACGAACACCGCCGCCGTGCTGGACAAAGCGGGTGCTTATGCCATCGCGCTTCCCGGCTGGGAGGGTGAGCTGCCCGACGGTGTGACGCGCGTGGACGTGCCCACCGCAACGATGTGGTCGATCACCCGCACGGTGCTGTCCGGGAACGAGGATCTGCCCAATGTCTATGCCATTCAGGAGCAGATGCAGCTCCTGCCTCTTTCGGCTTATGTACAGGGAGGCGAGTATACCGCACCGCAGGGAGCTTATAAAGAGGAAAATGACTTTGTTCCCGTGAACAAGGTGCTTTCCATGACGCCAGCAGAGTTTTTCAATACGGCGAACGCTCTGATGCAGGTCAACCCGCCCGCCGATGCGGATGAGGAACTGCTGAAGAAACTCTCCGCCATCAACGTGGGCGCGGGCAAGACCTTCGACGCCGCCCTCCTGGGCGAAGGAGCTGCCGAGCGCTGGACGCAGATGCTTCAGGGGCTTCGCGCCACGCTTGCCGCCGACGGCGCGAAGTATGCGCAAAAACTCGGTCAGTGGATCTATTACGGCAAGCCCATCGGCGACTTCGGCACGGAGTATACCTACCGCGCGATGGTAGCGCTGGTGGGACTTGGCGCCAACACCGTGGACGTGGCGATCTATCCCAAGACAACGGTGGATGAGACCGGCGCAGCGCTGACCGGAGAAAAGAAGTATACGATCCACTTTGAAACCCTTCCTCCCACGCTGGAGGGCGGCTTCTGGTCCGTGACCGCCTACGGAGAGGATGATTTCCTCATTGACAATTCCATCGACCGCTACTGCATCAACGACCGCTCCGACTTCAAGCTGAATGCGGACGGCACATTGGATATTATCCTGTCCAAGGATGCACCGGAAGACACCTCTAACTGGCTGCCTGTTTCCGACGGGGAATTTCATCTGTTCATGCGGATCTATGTACCGGATATGACAGCACTGGATAGCTGGCAGCCACCTGTTATCCGCGAACAATAAGGAGATGGAAAAAGAATGGCTATGAAACGCATTGCAGCAATGCTTCTTACATCGGTACTGTTGCTGTCCTGCGTCGGCTGTGCGCAGGATGGGCTCAAAGAGCCGGGCGCGGAAAAGACAGACCTGGGTCTGACCGCCGAGGTCAAGCCCGCCACAGACTTTACGGCAAAGGCAAATACCGCCGTCTACGATGAACTTGACTTCGATGATAAGCAGGAATATGAATTCGCCACCCGTGGACTGATCGACGCGCCGGAAACACTGGAACTGAAGGACGAGAATGGGACGATCCTCTGGAGTCAGGAAGCCTATGCGTTCCTGGACGATTATGAAAAAGCGCCTGACAGCGTAAATCCCAGCCTCTGGGAGAACACGAAGAACAACCATGCCTATGGCCTTTTTGAAGTGACGGATGGCATCTATCAGGTCCGCGGCTATGACATGGCAAATCTCACTGTTGTCAAGGGTGATACCGGCTGGATCGTCTTTGACACGCTGATGAGCGTGGAGTGCAGTCAGGCTGCCATGCAGCTAATCGAAAAGAATCTTGGTAAATTCCCGGTCAAGGCCGTCATCATCTCTCATTCCCACGCCGACCATTTTGGCGGCATCGCCGGCGTGATGGCGAAAGAGGATGAGGCAGACGAGACACTTTCTATTGAAGATCAGCTCGCCAGCGGCAAGATCCCCGTGATCACACCTGTGGGCTTCACGGAGCACTCTGTGAAGGAAAACGTCTACGCCGGTAAGGGTATGGGCCGCCGCAGCAATTATCAGTATGGTATCCTGCTGACGCCCGGCGTGACCGGCAAGCTGGCGCAGGGCATCGGCATGGGACAGTCCACCGGAACGGTCTCGTTCATGACGCCCAGCTATGAAATCACGCAGTCCGGCGAAAAGCTGACGATCGACGGTGTGGAGCTGGAGTTCCAGCTCACGCCGGGTACGGAAGCGCCCGCCGAAATGAACACGTGGCTGCCCCAGTACAAGGCGCTGTGGATGGCGGAAAACTGCACCGGCACGCTCCACAATCTCTACACGCTGCGCGGCGCGGAGGTGCGCGACGGCGCGGCATGGGCAAGCTATATCACCGAGGCCATTTCCCTTTACGGCAAGGAAGCGGAGGTCACCTTCCAGTCCCACAACTGGCCGCACTGGGGAAACAACGTGGTGAACGACTACATGGTCAATACGGCTGCCGTGTATAAGTTCATCAACGACCAGACTCTGACCTATATCAATCAGGGCTACACCAGCGACGAGATCTCCAACATGATTGAGCTGCCGGAGGCTCTCAATAAAATCTGGTACACCCGCCAGTACTACGGGACGGTCGCCCACAACGCCAAGGCGGTCTACCAGAAGTTCATGGGCTGGTATGACAGCAACCCTGTCAACCTGAACCCCCTCACGCCAAGCGACAGCGCAAAAAAATGGGTGGAGTACCTGGGGGATGTTGACAAGGTCCTGCAAATGGCAAAGGCGGATTTTGACAAGGGTGAATATCAGTGGGTCGCCGAGGTCACAAACATCATCGTCTTTGCCGACCCGACGAACACCGATGCGCGGCTTCTGTGCGCCGATGCACTGGAGCAGCTGGGGTATCAGGCGGAGTCCGGTCCGTGGCGCAACGAATATCTGACCGCCGCGCAGGAGCTGCGCCATGGAAACGCCAATTTCACCGCTTCCACCAAATCTACCGGCGACATGGTCAAGGCCCTCTCCGCGCCCATGCTGTTTGACTATATGGCCATTGTCATGGACAAGCAGGCGCTGGCTGACCGCGACTTCACCATGAACGTGATCCTGCCTGACGTGGGCGAACAGCACATGCTCCGCGTGAAGAATGGTGTGCTGCTGGTCTATGCGGATTCATTGTCTGATGATGCGGACGTGTCTATTACCTGCCCGAAGAATGCGCTGTTTGCGATCCTGACCAACAATCAGGAAACGGTTGCAAAGGCCGTCAAGGTCGAGGGCAGCGCAGAACTGTTGACGCTGATGATGGAGAATATGAACCAGTTCCCGATCACCGGGACCAATCCCTTCAACATCATCGAGCCGTAACGGCTTCGCGGGGCGGTCCGTGGGAAGACCGCCCCGCTCGAGAGAAAACAGCGAGATGCTTTCAACGCAAATCAAAAGCTGTCTGTTTCTGTTGGAAACAGACAGCTTTTGCAGCCTTACGGTTGCCCTGCACACCCGAATCTGTCAGCCAACAGTAAAAATTAGAATTACTTCCTTATCACTGTTAAGCCAATGGTTTCAAGGCTTTCTTTGTTTTTCAGTGTAAAGATCACACCTCTGAAAATCCGAAAAAGCGCACAAAAAAGCGCACAGCCGTCTGAAAACCTGAGATATCCCTAAGAGAAAGGGTGTATCTTCATGGCTCATATCAGGGCAAACACAAAGAATGGTAAAATCGTTTCCTATCGCTTCACAGTTTGTTTAGGCCGAGACTGCAACGGAAAGCAAATCCGAAAATACACTACATGGCCCATCCCACCCGATACAAGCACAGCCAAGGCAAAAAAGCTGCTGAACGTGCTGCTGATATTTGGGAACAGGAGCTTATGAACGAGTATCATAAAAAGCTCGAAGCAGAATCAGCAGGCAAGGCATATCAGATACCGGCAGAAAAACGCCACGACGATTTTGTTTCCTTCGTCAATGATGTCTGGTTTCCTCTTCAAGTCCGTGATGGTAAGCATAAGCCCAAAACCATCGCTTTCTATGAGAGTATGACAAAGCTGCTCCTCCCCTGCTTTAGTGGCTCCACCTTACGTTAATGGAATTCAGCATTCAAGGAGACATCTTCTTTTTCTATGATACATTGTCAGAGGAAGAAAAGGAAACTGTTCGCAAGCGCATGAGGGCAAAGTATAAAGGTAATATAGTAGGCGCCCCTAAAATCGATGATTTTTTAGAAGAACTCGAACGTGATTATGGCATTCGGTTGAAGAGGTTGCCGGTAACGAGCGTCGTTGCAGTGTGAGCGCGAAACAGCTTTCCTTCAAATTCCTGTGGACTTTTTCTGTCTGGGTGCTATCATACTGAGTGTTCAACTCGGGTAATGAGATGAACTTCTACAAGACTTGCAGAAAGGTGACCTTATGAAAAAACGAATTCAAGCCGCGGCGCTTGCACTATGCGCCCTTATACTCTTTGCCACGGCTACTGCCTGCGGCAAGCAGGAAAAAACGGCTACAGAGCAGCCTGCGCTGGAGACGGTGGAATACTCCAACCTGACCGATGAGGATTCCAGAAAACAGCTTTCCGAGCTTCTCACGGATGCGGGAATCGAAGAATCCCGCATTGCTGCTCTACTGAATCGAGTGGAACAGTTTAACGCCAGTGTCAAGAGCGAGTGGCTGACCGATGGCTTCGAGAGTGCTGCGCCGACCGATACCAAGTATGATCCCTATGACATGCAGGATGAATGGGCAACGGCAAACGGCAGCTTTCCCGGTTATAACTGCCGTATCACAGCATTTGGCCTGTTCAGCGAATTCATCACAGCAGGAGCCGACCAGCCGGAGGTACAGGGCGAGGACTCGCTCTTTACCGATTTAGAGACAGTCGACGCCGATCCTAACGCGCTCTGCGGTGACAGCACCGCCAAATTCTGTGCGCTGTTTGCACCGGTGAACGCCGCGGACAGCACAGAGGTCGAAGCGCAGGTCAAAGTGCTTCAGGAGGACTGGGCAGCCCGCGGCATCGCGTTTGCAGACAGCAGGGCAAGCATGATCTCGGTTGTCTTCCACGATAAATTCTCGGATGAAGACAACACGCTGTTCATTGGTCATGTCGGTGTGCTGCTGCCCGCGGAGGACGGTTCGCTGTACTTCATCGAAAAGGTGGCGTTCCAGGAGCCGTACCGTCTGGTGAAACTCCAGAACCGCACGGAGCTGAGCGACTACCTGATGGAGAAATACGACACCTCTTGGGGTCAGGATACGACACACCCCTTCATCATGGAGAACGATACTCTGATGGACGGATACCGACCGAACCCTCTGGAGGAAACAAACCCTTAAAATTGAAACAGCAGCGGGATGGCATTGCCATTCCGCTGCTTCTACTTTACAGAACAGGCACACAACGCCAGAAAGGAGAAAGCCCATGAACATCCGCAAGCTCGCAGATTACACCACCATGTTTGCCGCGCTGGACGCGCTTACGGCGGCACAGCTCCCGCAGATGGAATTGTACTGTGAGATCGGCCGAGTGGTCAGCGGCAGGAGCGAAAAAGGCGCCGCTGTCGCGGCGTCGGAATACCTGCAAGACACCTATCCCGCAACCGAGGGCTTTTCTCCCCGCAATTTGCGCCGTATGCGGGCGTTTTACGCGACCTATGAAGAATCCCCTGAAATCACACGGCTGGCGATGAGCCTCGGCTGGACGCAGAATGTGGCGATTTAAGAGTGGGGCAGCAGCAACGAGGAGCGGGCGTGGTACATCCGAGCTGTGCTGCGCTTCGGCTGGAAGAAAGCAAAACTGCTGGAAGCCATAGAATCTCAGGCATGGCTGCATTCTTCTCTCGACGAGCAAGCGGTTTCCTGCTATACTGGTGGAAAAGAAGCAACGCAGGAGAGCGAGAGCGATGAAAAAGATACTCTTTGTGTGTCACGGCATTATTTACAGAAATCTCTAAAATCCCCTGTAATATCAAGGCTTTTCAGGCTTGAAGGTAGTGCTACTACACCACTACTACACCAGTGAGTCTCGATGTGACAAAAATTTTGAAATCGAGGTCAAGCTTATGGAAAGCAAAAAGAATATCAATGGAATGGATTATGTGCTGGCAGGAGATTACTACATTCCGGATCTGAAGCTTCCCAATGAGGAACGCCCTATCGGAAAATATGGGCGGATGCACCTGGAGTATTTGAAAGAGCATAGCCCTATGAGATTTAACGATCTGGTTCTGGAAGGACAGCTCTGGACTTACCTTGCCGATTTGAACGAGCAGACACAGGAGCGTTTGTCCCTGATTGTTGAGCAGATGAAGGTATCTGAGGGCGTGACTGAGGAATTGAAAGCAGCAGACCAGATGGCCTGGATTCGAGCCATGAACAGTATCCACAATCGGGCAGAGGAAATTGTGTTGGAAGAAATCGTATATAGATAATATCTTGCCGGACTTCATTTTCGATGGAGTCCGGCTTTCTATATCCAGAAGCAGTATTTTCTGCGTCGGCAAAAAGTGCAACAACTTCGCCTTGAATGCTATTGATATTTTTGCCGATGGAATGGTATACTATATAATAGATTAATGTAGTTTTTTGGATATATGAGATTGGAGTGTATGGCTCTTTTGCAGCAAAAACCCTTGCTAACAGATTAAATGCAAAGGAATTTCGTTGTGCTGTAGACAATTTTGTGCAACAAGCAGAAATGGAATTGGGACAATATTACAAGACTAAGGATGTGAAGGGTAATGAAGGTGTTGTGCGTCATATTATTTTGAGTGAGGTGTTAATTTGTCCTGAATGTGATAAGGAACTGTCATATTTTGAAAATGGCACCAAGCGCAACCCTGTGCAGTTCACAAAGACAATAACCTGCCCTCATTGCGGAAAAACTCATGATACGGATACTTTCAAGCCTGCACTTGAAAATATTTATGATTCACTGTTGAAAAAGGAAATTGTCCGGAAAAAGCGTGAGCCTGTGTGGGTATATGGCACAACAAATGGAAAAAACTGGGATCGCAAGGTGAATGACGAAGATAGAGTTCTTATTAAAATGTTGGAAGAACAAGAGTTTGAAGAATCTGATATACCGAGGGAAATTTGCTGGGGCGAACTTCATAGAACTGGTTATCATTTAGGCATTACTCATTTGCATCAGTTCTACACTAAAAGAAACTATACTGTTATGTTCAAACTCTGGAAACTAACGGAGCGGTATCCCAACAACGTTCGAGAAGCATTACAGCTTCTTTTGCTCAGTTATAATTCGACGCATTGTACTTTGATGACTCGTGTAGTTGCAAAACGAAATGCTAAAGATTTTGTTTTAACGGGTGCTCAAAGTGGTGTTTTATACATTAGTAAATTACCTGTCGAAAAAAATATTCTTTTGGGATTGAAGCGTAAGTCGATTCCATTTGAGGAAGCATATGGTTTATTAGAAAAATGTACTGGAGAACTTATAATCCACAATTCTTCGAGTGAGAAAATGTTGGAGAAAACAGGATCGATTGATTTTGTGTTTACAGATCCTCCTTTCGGAGATTTTATACCTTATGCTGAAG
>OJQZ01000473.1_pt1 | contig 34454 bp, 28 predicted proteins | sample 1599071 | NCBI WGS metagenome assembly OJQZ01 (sample SAMN03922525, study PRJEB24848) | human gut metagenome | isolation source: stool sample | host: Homo sapiens | place: Germany | collected 2010-05
AAAAACAATCCGGCCTTCGCGATGTTTTTTCAGGGTCAAATGTGATACATTTATGGTGATTTCTATTGAATCCCAGATATAACCATGATAAAATAAGATGAGATTTTAGACAATGATGTCAAAGGAACGGTATCCTCCATTTTCCATGTGAAGGATACCCCTGAATTGCGGAAAGGGGTGAACAAGGTGGCTTTATTAAAGTTATGCTCTGACGCAAAACTTCTAGGACTGACAACAACAAACGTCCGATATCTGGATAATGACCGCGATATGTTTGAAGAGCATTTCGATGGACATATTGCAAGTGAGATGAACCTTGACGAAGCAGTCGTCAGGGGTATTTTGCTTGCTCCGAACTATGTGACCACCGTCTATCAGTACCAGAAAGACTTGGCTCGCTACCAGACGCGGGTGGACAATTTACGCTCTCCCGGCATTCAGGATGCGAATCAAAAGTATCTGGATGCCCTGCGCCGTGCCTTGGAACAAACAGATGGATTAGATAAGGTATTTGAACATCATATCACAAACAAATCCGGCAAGTACATCGTGTTCTGCGCCGGCAAGGAACACATGGACGAGATGGTGTCCCATGTGCTGGAGTGGTTTGCAGGGGTCAACCCAGATGTGGTGTACGAAGCCTACTCCAATGACCCGAATACGGACAAGGCGTTTGCGGACTATAAAACGGACACCAGTGACCGGCTGAAGTTGGCACAAGAGCCTAAGAGGAAAAGCGAAAATCTGAATGTCTCAGCCGACCATAAAACGGGAGAAGGTATCGGTTGGTGTAGTCGGTCGTTTGACCCGGAGTAGTTACTTCAAAGTGGGTCAAAGAAGTTGTGAAAAATGAAAAAAGCTAAAGGAGTTATTGGGGTATTATGTCAAAATTTCAGCATGATGTGATGTTGAAAATCGCAAAAATCATCGATCTGGTAATGATTACAATTCCATTTGCACTTTGTTGGGAATTGTACTATTCATATCAGGTCTATGCAAAGTTTGGCTGGAAGGGCAATTGGGCCATGATCGGTCTATTTGCGGTACTGTTCTTCCTGCTGGGAAAAGTTTACGATGCGTTCTGGATGTCTTTGCAGCGCATTTCAGAATTGATTTATGGGCAGGTGCTGGCAGCCATGGCAACCGATGGCATCCTGTACATTGTCATCTGCCTGATGGCCCGGCGGCTCTGCAATCTTCTGCCGGGCATCGCAGCGATTGCCGGACAGATTCTGATGGCTTCAATCTGGGCGAAGTTGGCGCATGGATGGTACTTTAATACATTCCAGGCCCAGCCGACTGCAGTCGTTTATGATGTTCGTCATGGATTGGAAAAGCTCATCAATGAGTACGGTCTTTCAAAAAAATACGATGTCAAGATGACCTTGAACGTTGAGGAATGCCTGAACGACCTGAGCCTGCTGGATGGAATGCAGAGCGTGTTCATCAGCGGTGTCCACAGCCATGAGCGCAATATCATCCTGAAATACTGTGTGGGACAGGGTATCAATGTGTTCGTGATCCCTCGTGTGGGCGATGTGATTATGAGCGGTGCCCAGCCGATGCATATGTTCCATCTGCCCATGCTGCGTGTGGGCCGCTACATGGCAAGTCCGGAGTATCTGTTTGTAAAGCGTTTGATGGATATTGTGGTTTCGTTGGCTGGACTGGTAATTCTCAGCCCGTTGCTTCTGACTACAGCCATTGCAGTCAAGTCGGATGGGGGCCCTGCATTCTATAAGCAGGTTCGGCTGACAAAGGACGGCAAGCAGTTCGAAATCCTCAAGTTCCGTTCCATGCGAGTTGATGCGGAAAAAGACGGTGTAGCCCGCCTTTCTACAGGTGATAAGGATGACCGCATTACCAAGGTCGGCCATATCATCCGCGCTTGCCGCCTGGATGAGTTGCCTCAATTGCTGAATATTCTAAAAGGTGATCTGTCTATTGTAGGTCCGCGCCCGGAACGCCCTGAGATTGCCGCCCAGTACTGCGAAGAGATGCCAGAGTTTGCACTGCGGCTTCAGGCCAAGGCTGGCTTGACCGGTTACGCGCAGGTGTACGGCAAGTACAATACGACTCCTTACGATAAACTGCAGATGGATCTGATGTATATCGCCCATCCCAGCTTGATCGAGGATCTGAAGATCATGCTAGCAACCATCAAGATCCTGTTTATGCCGGAGAGCACTGAGGGTGTGGCAGAAGGTGCTACTACGGCGATGGGGCAGGAAAAGTGTGAGGAGAGCAAGAAATGAAGAAATTTCTGATTGTGGCTCATTACAGCCGATTTTTGGTGCAGTTTGAACTAAATGATGTGAGATTGTTGCAGTTGATGGGATTTGAAGTTCACTATGCAACAAACTATCAGCAGGAGGATATGTTCTCCGGTGCGATAAAGATAATTCAAGAAAACGGAGTGATCTTGCATCAAATTGACTTTGTGCGCTCGCCTTATAATATTCCGGCAAATATTAAGGCGTATCGCCAGTTGAAAAATTTAATGGTAAAAGAAAAATTTTCAGGGGTGCACTGTCACACACCGATGGCGGGTGCTCTGGCAAGACTTGCAGCCAATGCGACCAGAACAAAGCCGGTTCTTTATACCGCCCACGGCTTCCATTTTTACAAGGGCTGCCCGCTAAAGAACAAACTCATCTATCAGACAGCAGAAACTTTCTTGGCCCGCTATACGGATGCACAGATCACCATCAATCGAGAAGATTTTGCAGCAGCGCAAAAGTTTCCTCTGCGTGGGAAAGCATACTATGTGCCCGGCATTGGCGTGGATGTGAAGAAGATTTCTTCTGTGCAGGTTGACCGGGCAAAAAAGCGTGCGGAACTGGGGATTCCGCAGGATGCGCTTGTGTTTATATCCGTAGGGGAACTGAATGAAAATAAAAACCATTCTACGGTGATCCGTGCCTTGGCAAAAGCAGATATCGCCAATAGCTATTACCTGATTTGCGGCGAAGGAAAATTAAAGCAGCAGCACTTTGAATTAGCACAAAAATTGGGAATTTCTGAGAAGGTGAAGCTGTTGGGCTTCCGGACCGACGTGAGCGAAATTCTAAGAGCCTGCGATTGCTTTGTGTTCCCTTCATTCCGAGAAGGACTGTCCGTTTCGTTAATGGAAGCGATGGCTACAGGATTGCCGTGCATTGCCAGCCGTATTCGTGGAAATGTGGATTTGTTGGAGAATAGTCGATATCTGTTTGAACCAGCAGATGAAAGTGCGCTCTGCCAATTGCTGAAAGATGCGGCGAATGGTGTGCAGACCGAGCAAGAGTGTGCACAGAACCGGGAAATGTTGAAAAGGTATGATATTAAAAATGTCAGCAAACAGATGCAAGGTATTTACTCTGCTGCAATTGAAGGTACTACGACAAATGAGAGTTTTACATCTATTAAAAAGTAATAAATATTCTGGCGCAGAAAATGTTGTGCTGACTATTATGGACGCGTGTCCGGATATTGAAATGATTTATACCTCTACGGATGGACCCATTCGGAAGGTGGTTGAAGATAGAGGACATCGGTTTTATCCGTTGGAAGAAACATCGGTTCGGATGGTGAAAAAAGCAGTTGGCGAACTGCAACCGGATATTATCCATGCGCATGATTTTACCATGGCAAGCACGGCGGCATGGGCGGCTGGAGATATTCCTGTGATAGCACATCTGCACAACAATCCACCATGGTTGAAAAAAGTTGGCGTAAAGTCAATAGTCTTTGCACTAGCGTTACCCAAAATACGGCAGGTTATCAGTGTTTCAAAAGCGGTTGAAGATGAATACATTTTCCGTGGGTTAATGAAAAATAAAAATACTGTTATTGGTAATGTGGTAGATGCAGAAGATGTCCGTCAAAAAGCACGGGAAAAAAGTGACTGCAAGCCGGTGGATTTGGTGTATTTGGGCAGAATGTCGTTGCCGAAGAATCCGTTGGAATTTTGCAAGATCGTGTGTGAAGTAAAGAGACTGTTTCCTAACATTACAGCAAGGATGATCGGAGACGGAGAACTGATGCCGCAGGTCAAGGAATACATTTGTAGCCACGAGTTGGAAGATATAATCGAGCTTGTTGGTTTTCAAAGCAATCCTTATCCATACCTAAATGCTGGAAAAATTATGGTAATGCCCTCAATCTGGGAGGGTTTTGGGTTAGCAGCGGTAGAAGGCATGTGTCTTGGCAAGCCTGTCGTGTGCAGTGGTGTTGGTGGACTGGAAAATATTATAGATGAATCCTGCGGAGCAAAATGTAGGACAACAGATGAATACAGTAGAATACTTCTAAAACTGTTGAAAGACAATACCACATATGAGGTTGAATCGAAAAATGCAATGCGGAAAAGCGGAAGGTACACCGACATGAAGAAGTATGCAGATGATATCTGCAGAATTTATAAAGCGGCGATAGAAAGATGAGGAAAACACCGGTGGATTATTGCTTGAGATTAGATGATGCATGCCCACAGATGAATGCAGAAAAATGGGCAGGAGTAGAAAGAATTCTGGACAAATATAAAGTCAGACCGATCGTCGGTGTGATTCCTGAAAATCGTGATCCGGATTTTGTTGCAGTTGCAGATGAGAACTTTTGGGAAAAAGCATGTGAATGGCAGAAAAAAGGCTGGACGATCGCATTGCATGGTTTACATCACGAGCTGCATTTTCACGAGCCCAGAGGATACTACCAGCTTTCACATTCCAGTAAAACAGAATGGGCAGGGAAAAGTAGCACAGAACAGTATGAAATGTTGAAGCAGGGATATCAGATACTCAAAGAGCATGGACTAACGCCGACCTGTTTCTTTGCGCCTTGCCATACCTATGATGAAGCAACCGTCAAGGCGATTGCATTGATGAAGACGGAAGGGTGTCCTATGTATATTTCGGACGGATATGCCCTTCATCCGTATCAAAGAGATGGCGTTTATTTCCTACCGACGCTATTTGATACACCCCATAAGCTTCCAATGCAAGGCATTTATACGTTTGTCTATCATCCTAATAATATGCAGGAACAAGACTTTGCATATCTGGAAGACTTCTTAAAGAAATACGCATCGCTGTTTCGAAGTGCGGATGAAATTATGGAAAAATATGACTCTGTAAAAAATCAGGGAATCCTTGGAAAAATAATAGAACACGCAATTTATTTCCTGAGAGGGATAAAGGGATCTAAGGAGTAAAAGTGTATGGGTGATTTGAAGAATAAGGTGATTTTAATTGGAGGAAATCATCACAACGGGCTGGGTTTGGCCCGTAGTTTTGGTGTAAATGGAATCAAACCGTATGGCATTATTGTCGGCGAGGGCGCAGAGCATGGTTTTGTCCGAAAATCGAAATATTGGGCTAAAACGTGGGTGATTAAATCGGACGACGAAATTGTCGAGTTCCTTTTGAATGCCTTTCAGAATGAGAAAGAAAAGCCTGTTGTTATTCCATACTCGGATGGGGCAGCAGAAGAAATTGATTTGAACCTTGATCGATTGAAGGAACACTTTTTGTTGCCCTCCATTGATGGACAGCAAGGAAAAATTGCAGAGTTGATGGATAAGCAAAAACAGGTTGAATTTGCTCAAACCTATGGAATTCCAATGGCAAAAAGCTGTGTGGTGGACTTGAACGATATTCGACTGCCGGAGGATATGATCTATCCATGCATCGTAAAGCCGGTTGTCAGTGCAGAGGGCGAAAAATCGGATATTCGTAAATGTGATACAGAAACTCAAACCGTAGTATATCTCCAAGAACTCCGAAAAAAAGGCTATCATCGATTTTTGGTGCAAGAGTACCTGAATTATGATACAGAGTATTTGATGGCGGGCTCAATTCATGAAACAAGGAAATGCTGGATTAATTTAAATAAAATTAGAGTATGGCCTGTTGTTGGAGGAAGTAGTAGCTATTCACGTTTGGAAGATAAGCAAGCAGTTGACGAATTCTACGGAAAAGTAAGAAGTGCTTTCCGCAAAATTGGATACGACGGCCTTTTTGATGTTGAAGCACTTGAAGCTAATGGGAAAATATACTTAAACGAAGTGAATTGGAGAAATTCCGGGGCGGTTTATTATGCGTTGGAGACGAATGTTTATTATCCACTAATATGGTACATGGAAAAACTTGGAGAAACAAAATTGAATAATTATAATATCGAATGTATGAATGAAGGCTTCTATGCAATGGATGAAGCATTGGACTTGAGGCACGTTGTATGTGGAAATATTACCTTGAGACAATGGTTGTGCGATAGAAAGAGGACTAAGGCCTTTGCACTTTGGTATACCCCAGATATGCGTCCGGCAATTGCGCAGTATTTGCACTTACTGAAAGAGTTGATAAAGAGGCATGGAGTGTAACATATGAATGATACGATAATGGTAACGGTTCTAACTCCGACATATAATCGTGCCAAAACACTTCCTAAATTGATTGAAAGCCTTTGCGGACAAACAAGCACAAATTTTCAATGGTTGGTAATTGATGATGGAAGTACGGATGACACAGATTCAATTTTCGAGAGGTTAAAAAACTATGATCTTCCGTTTCAGTGGGAATACCACAAAAAAGAAAACGGAGGAAAGCACACTGCGCTGAATTTTGCTCACGCATATATTAAAGGTGAAGTTGTTCTGATTCTTGATAGTGATGATTATTTGACAGATGACGCAATAGAAACCGTTGAAAAAGAATGGCCTTTATATAGAAATTGTGCGGATATTTGCGGTATGAGTTACTTTAAAGGGAAAAAGGATGGAAGTCATCTGAGTGTTGCAAATGCACAGGATGTCTACATTGACGATGACATCCATTATCGGGTAAATCAAAAAATCAAAGGAGATCGTTGCGAGGTTGTGAGGACGGTTCTCCTGAAAAAAAATCCGTTTCCAGTTTATCAGGGAGAAAGATTTTTTCCAGAGGGATGGTTTTGGAACACATTGGCGATGAACTACAAAACCGTGTACCGAAACAAAACGATTTACATTTGTGAGTATCTGGAAGGTGGCTTGACAAAAAGCGGACGTGCTCTGCGGATGAAATGTCCATTGGGAATGATGGATGATTGCCGGATGTATCTTGACAATAGAGTTTGCATTAGAAGAAGAGTTAAAGAAATGCTGCTTTACTGGGTCTATGCAAGGTGTGCAGGGTATTCTTTGGGGAAAACGCTTTCGACAAGTGGCAGACCGGTGGGAATGATGTTGACTGCTTTGCCGGGTATGATGCTATACAGTTACTGGAAGAGAAAGTATCTGAAATAATGAGGGTTTGGTGTGATTTATTTTCTTGTGATTGATTGCGTATTGTTCTATTCTGCTTGGTGTAGACCAAAACAATCAAAAGTGTTGTATACAACGACCGTTATAGGACTATGGTTTCTGATGGCATTTCGTAATATAGACTTAGGCGGAAGCGACGCACAGGTATATCAGGAGTGGTTCCACACGGCAGTGCCGAATTTATTGCAGTTTGAGTGGAATCCTTTCGTGTTTCAAAGAGAAATTCAGGACGAATGGGGATTTGGCTGGCTATTTACTCTACTGGCTTCGATTACAAAAACAATTGTACCGACCTATGAGTTTTTTCAAGTGGTTTATGTAACGTTGAGTTTTGGGATTTTGATTTTGATCATAGAAGATATGCAGCTTAAACAGCAAGAAAAGGGGCTTTTTTTGTTTGCATATCTCTCACAGCAAATGATTTGGTTCTTTTGCGTTCTATTGCGACAGAATCTGGCAAATCTTGTTGTCTGGTTTGTGCTGGAACATAAATTTAAAAAGAACGCTCTCATAAAAAAAGCACTTTTACTATATTTGGCAACACTGCTTCATACATCGGCCTATATTGCAATTGCGGCAATTATTGCGTTGTGGGTGATTCGGAAACTTCCGGCTCGAAAAATTGTTCCAGGGAGTCTTTTGATAGGTGTGACTGTGTTTTTTGCTGGAAAAAGGCTGATATCGTATATTCTTTACTTCATGGCAAATTATGTCGACACACGTTACAGTATGTATCTGAATGCAGCAGGGGAATCATCAAATGCCATAAACTTTGTTCTGAGATTGTGCTTTGTGGTGTTACTCTATCTCGAATTCACTCGGAACAGGGAAGATGGTTCTGAAAAAAATCTGTATATTGGAGTGATAGGTTTTCTGATTGGATCGATTCCGCAAGCGCTGGTTGTGCGGATGACAGAATACTTTGCTATTGCAAATAACTATGCAGTGGCAAAACTAAGAAAAATATTTAAGATAAAAGAGAACCGTGCAATTGTGGCAAGCATAGTCCTTATCGTATTCTTTATTGTATTTGTGAGATTTTTGAACGTAAATGCTGATTTTATGAGAAATTATAAATTCCTTTTTTGACAAAGAATCTGATTCCTTATGTTATTGTATAATCCGGAATTAAGCGTATATATAGGGCGTGACACTTTGGTCTATATTGTTCTTCTTATTTGATGCATTTTATCGGTTGAGTGAAAAAAGCATATGAATAATATCAAATTGTCTTATCATTAAATGATATATTTACGTAATCAAGTAAACTACGTGGTTGAAAGGAAAATCAACAAATGCGAATACTTCAAGTTGTAAGAACAATGAATATCGGAGGATTAGAAAACTTTGTAAAAAACATGTTGCAATACTTGAGTGAAAAATGCGACTGTGGCTGCCTGATTTGTGATGAAAAAAAATCAGATCACGAGGATGATCTCGTAAAAGCTGGAATAAAAATTTACCATATTCCAGAGCCAGACAAGACGAAGATAAATCTATATAATAATCTGCAAGCATTTTTTGAAACCCATAGAGAATATGATATTGTCCATTGCCACATGGCTGGAACAAATGGAATTGTTGCAAAGGCGGCAAAAGATGCAGGCATAAATAAAGTGGTATGTCATTCGCATGGAGTGGCTTTGCAACAAGATGAAGCGCTTTCGATGAAGCTGTACATGCTTTGTATGCGAAAACTAATGCAACGACACGCGGATGCTTTTATTGCATGCAGTAAAGCTGCGGGAAATTATTTATATGGGCAAGAGTCTTTTGGAGAAGTTGGCAAAGTGGTTCCGAATGGTATTGAAATCAATCGGTATCGGTATTCAGATGATGAAAGAAACAGCTGCCGTGAGGAGTTGGGATTTAAGGAGTCAGATTTTGTGATTGGTCACACGGGTTCACTTAATGGTGTGAAGAATCAGGAACTGATTCTAGACATTGCAGGTATCCTAAAAGAAAAACGTATTCCTGTAAAAGTTTTGTTAGTCGGTGGAGGGAACCGAGAGCAGGATTTAAAAAAACAAGCCAAAGATTTAAAAATAGAAGAAGATGTCATTATTACTGGAAAACAGATGGGCGTGACAAAGTTTTTAGACGCAATGGATGTTTTCATGTTTCCTTCTAGGAGTGAAGGCTTTGGTCTATCCCTACTGGAGGCAGAAGCAAATGGTTTACCATGTGTTGTTTCAGACAAAATTCAGCCGGAAGTCAAAGTATTGAATAGTGTTTTGAGTGTTAGTCTAAATGAACCGATTCAATGCTGGATAGAGGCGGTAGAAAAGGCGAAGGTGCTAGGAAGAAGTAAAATGGCAAATGAAATTTTGGATGAAAAAGGCATGAGCGAAGCAGCATGTTATGAGACGGTATGGAAAATCTATAATGAGGTACTATCAAAATGATTCTGTATAAAGTTTTATACAAGGTGATTGCTTGCCATCTGCCTGCGTCTGGGACCAGCGTGGGGCCATTTAGAATTGGTGAAATAGGAAGGAAATTTCGGGCATTTTGTTTTTGCGGATGAAATAATGAACAAACTGAGAAAGATATTAACATTGAGAAAAATGTGCGATTGAGTGAGCAGGTTACTTTGGGAAAAAGATCCGGAATTGGCGAAGATTCTATTATCAGTGGAAAAGTAACTATCGGTGATAATGTAATGATTGGTCCAGAGCTAATGTGTTATACAACAAATCATCAGATTAAGCGAACAGATATTCCAATGATAGACCAGGGCTTTTCTGAAATGTACCCAATCATAATAGGAGATGACGTGTGGATTGGGAGTCGGGTCATCATCTTAGGGGGGTGAAAATCGGAAATGGCGCAGTTATTGGTGCCGGCGCGGTTGTTACCCATGATATCCCTTCGAACGCAGTGGTTGGTGGAAATCCAGCTAAAGTAATCAAAATGAGAGAGTGACAAAATCATTGTTGCAAATCGTGGTTGGAGATCAATGATTAATGATGAGTGAAAGAAAAAAAGGTGCAATATTATCATACATTCAAGTGGTTTTAAGCGTTGCGGTTAGTGTTATCTATGTGCCAATTCTCCTACGGTATCTTGGACAAAGCGAGTACGGACTATATCAGATTGTTGGTTCTTTTTTCTCGTACATATCTGTTTTTGAATCATGCATGTCAACGGGCGTACTGAGAAATTATTGTAATGCCTTAGGGAGCCAAGACAGAGAGGCTGCGGATGTGACATTGTCAATGGCAAAAGTCATATATAGAGTGATGGCTGTTTTGATGGCCATTGTTGGCGTTGTTGTACTTTTTGCTTTTAGGCGTTTCTATGCGAGTTCTTTTAGTGCGGCTGAAATGAAAGAAAGTTCAGCAATATTGCTTTTGCTTTTTGCCAATATGATGGTGACCATGTTAGGGTCTGTCTATTTAACAATCATTACCGGGCACGAAAAATTTACATTTCTGAAGGTGCTGGCTATTATAATTCAAGTAGCACAGCCTTTTTTTGTAATTCTATGCGTGCGAAAAATCCCGTATGCGATTACGGTTTCGACAGTAATTGTGGTGCTCAACGTATTGACCGTCTTGATGCGATACCTATATGTGACCCACAAGTTGAAAATAAAAATCGTAAAGAAGAAAAAAAATCGAAAAGTCATTAGGGAAATTGTTGGACTTTCAGCTACTATTCTACTGGGATGTATTGCAGATCAAATTTTCTGGAAAACTGACCAAGTGATTTTGGGCAAACTTTTTAGTACAGCAGTTGTAGCGGTGTATTCTGTAGGCGCTCAGATTTATATGATGTATATGCAGTTTGGTACTCAAATTGCCAGTGTATTCTATCCGAAAGTTAGCATCTTGTATCAAGAAGAAAACGGAAACCAGAAAGTATCGGATCTCTTTGTGAGAGTTGGGCGAGTGACATTTATGATCATTATGCTAATTCTTTCTGGGTTTATTGTGTTTGGTAAAGAGTTCCTTTTGATATGGGTTGGGGAAGGGTATACAGAAGCGTACTATGTGGCTATTGTGGTTATGATTCCATTTTCGGTTGACCTCGCCCAGAACCTTGCTTTGGCAATTTTGCAGGTGAAAAAGCAGTACGGGTTTCGTGCAAAAATTTATCTGTTAAGTGCGATGATCAATGTTGTTACTACTGTGATACTTACTTCGTATTTCGGTATCATCGGTGCTGCAATCTCGACGGGACTGTCGATGTTCATTACAAGTGGACTGATTATGAACTGGTATTACCTGAAAAAAGCAAGTCTTGACATTGTAAAATTCTGGAAAGAATCTTTTAAGGTTATCGCAGCGTCCATGGCAATAATGATTCTGGCACTTTTGATAAAGAAGTATATATCTTGGAACAGCGCCGGACTGCTTCAACTTGGAATGCAAATTCTCCTTTTTGTATCAATTTATGTGTGTATGATATATAAGTTTATTATGACATCGGAAGAAAGAAAACAGATTCTCGCATTTGTAAAGCGAAAATTATGAACATGCCTATAAGGATTTCTTTATCGTTTTAATTGTGGCTTTTAACAGCTTTAGGAAATTGTATAATAATCGCTAAAAACGAATTATAAGGAGCAGAATAAAATGGGAAAGTATTTTGGAACCGACGGCTTCCGTGGCGAGGCCGGTGTGAACCTGACCGCCGACCACGCCTACAAGGTAGGCCGCTTTCTGGGCTGGTATTATAATGCACTGCGGGAGCGCAACGGCAACAACGAGCCTGCCCGCATCGTCATTGGCAAGGACACCCGCCGCTCCAGCTATATGTTCGAGTACAGCCTGGTGGCGGGCCTGACCGCTTCCGGCGCAGATGCCTACCTGCTGCACGTCACCACCACCCCCAGCGTGGCCTACATTGCCCGCGTGGATGATTTTGACTGCGGCATTATGATCTCTGCCAGCCATAACCCGTTCTACGACAACGGCATCAAGCTGATCGACTGCTACGGCGAAAAGATGCCCGAGGAGACCCTGCTGCTGGTGGAGGACTACATCGACGGCAAGCTCCATGTCTTTGATCAGGATTGGCCGGAGCTGCCCTTTGCCCACCGGGAGCATATCGGCTGCACCGTGGACTATGTGGCGGGCCGCAACCGCTACATGGGCTACCTGATCAGCCTGGGCATCTACTCCTTCAAGGGCATCAAGGTGGGTCTGGACTGCGCCAACGGTGCCAGCTGGAACATTGCCAAGAGCGTGTTCGATGCGCTGGGCGCAGACACCTATGTCATCAACAACCAGCCCAACGGCCTGAACATCAACCTGAACGCAGGCTCCACCCACATCGAGGGTCTGCAGAAGTTTGTGGTGGAAAAGGGTTTGGATGTGGGCTTTGCCTATGATGGCGATGCAGACCGCTGCCTCTGCGTGGACGAAAAGGGCGATGTGATCACCGGTGACCACATCCTGTACATCTACGGCTGCTACATGAAGGAGCGCGGAAAACTGCTGACCAATACCGTCGTTACCACGGTCATGTCCAACTTTGGCCTGTACAAGGCCTTTGACGAGCAGGGCATCGGCTACGCCAAGACTGCCGTGGGCGACAAGTATGTCTACGAGTATATGGCCAAGAACGGCTGCCGCATCGGCGGTGAGCAGAGCGGCCACATCATCTTCTCCAAGTACGCCAGCACCGGTGACGGCATCCTGACCAGCCTGAAGATGATGGAGGTCATGCTGGCCAAGAAGAAGCCCCTGAGTGCGCTGGCCGCCCCGCTGAAGATCTACCCGCAGGTGCTGGAAAATGTCCGTGTGACCGATAAGAAGGCTGCGCAGGACGATGCTGCCGTGCAGGCTGCTGTCAAGGCGGTGGCCGAGGCACTGGGCGATACTGGCCGCATCCTTGTCCGGGAGTCCGGCACTGAACCGGTGGTCCGCGTGATGGTGGAGGCCCCCGACCACGACACCTGCCAGAGGTACGTTTCTCAGGTGATGGATGTCATCAAGGCACAGGGCTACGCTGTTTAACGCATATTCTGCTGATCGATATTTCTTGCCATCCAATATTTGTAATGCTATACTTATGTTATAAATACTGAATGGAGGTGTCCCCTATGCCCCGTCCCAAAGGTAGCAAGAACAAGCCCAAGACCGTAAAATCGACCGTTGACTTTGCCGCACAGATCACTGAAAAGCAGGCTGCAAAGAAAGCCGCTACCGTCGAAATTGCATCTATCACTGCCAATATCGATGCATTGAAAGCTGACCTGAAAACCAAGAAAGCCGAGCTGAAAACTATTGACAAAGAAATCGCCAGAATTGAAGCTAAAAAGGTCAAAGCCGAAACCAAAGCTGCCGAAGCTGCTAAGAAGATCGAGGCCGAAGCTGTGCTGAAGAAGTTGCTTGCATCCGGTATGACGGCAGACGAGATCCTCGCAAAGCTGAAATAAATATTTTAGAGCCGTGTGGATCAGTCAGAGCGTAGAGTTATAGCTCTGGCAGTTCACGCGGTTTTCTTATATAAATGGTAATTGATGTGACTCGGAATGAATAGAATTGTTCTATATCAAACATAAATGACTCCATTTCCCACACCATGGCTCAAAATCACGTCCGGAGAAATTTAGCATCTGAGCCAGTAACTTTTTGCGCGACAATGGAAATCTTTCCATATGAGATCTGTCCAATTACAGCACAATCGAAATTGAAAATTATTATATATCCTACGAGAAAAATCTGCTAAGGAACTGTAAGCTGGGAAATAAATGAAGTCCTATTTATAGTATTGTAAAAATGCGCGACAAAAATGCGACAATGCACAGAAACAATGCAGAGTAGTCTGTAACTGAATGAGACGAAAATAACGCGTTATCGGTAAATTTGGTGAATATAAAGACGAAGTTATCCTGAGAATTACTCTCTTTTAATCAGAGGGCCAGGGATTCGAGTTCCCTCAGACAATCAGGCCCCGGGTAGTGGCTTTGAACGACAACACGGTTTGCGGAGCAAAGTGATAGACCATCTGACAGAGATTTTCAAGCATTGAAAATCATAGTGATAAAGTGGATTTTTGTTACAAATCAATAAAAATGTTGAGGAAAAAATCCTTCTGTGGTAAAATAATTAGAAAGATGCTGCGAAATTGCGGAGGGAGGAGCTGTGCAACATGCACCAGCTCTATAAACGCCTTACAGGTGCAGCCAACAGTTCCATAGAAATCATCATTGCTTGGAGTGAGCTTTTGCAGATGCGTAAGAGACTGTTTGTTAGAAACTGGATCCGAAGGCTTTTAAGGTATCTTTGTATTCCGGTTGGGTTCTTCCTGGTCGTGGTTCCTCTGTATAGCCTGATGATCCGCCAGACGATCCAAGCGCAATCCTCCAGCACGATGGAAATGCTGGCGATCGGCACCACCCAGTTGGAGCGATGCCTGAGCAACATCCGCAGTACAACGAACAAATTGTTCAGCGAAACGGAGTATACTCTGCTTGCCAGCAGTTATGATAACAGTATTCTGGGAGATTATCAGACACTGACGAGAGCAAGCAAATCGTTACAGGATAAGACCTACGATTCCTCTGTGATCACATACAGCTATATTACATTTGAGCGGAATGGCATCATATTGGATGACCGGAGCGCGTATGAAAGCCATAGCAATTTTTACCCGGGAGCACTTGAGTATGAGGATGTGTCTCAGGAGGAATGGGATGCACAGAATCAGATCGACGTAATGACGATAAAGCCCGCCCATATTGTCAAACTGATGCATTCCAGCTATGGCAATTCATATATCACAGTATATCAGCCCTATGTGAACACGGCAGGCCGCCTTTGCGGCGCAATGACGGTGCTGATCAAGGAAAAAGATGTCGTTTCGATGTTCCTCTCGCAGCAGCAATGGCGCGAGGAAGGCCTTTTTTGCCTGATTTCCGATGACGGAACGATCCTGGCGGGAAACAACTATGACGGAACGACACTTTCCCTGACGAGTGATGATACGGGTTGGGAGACCTATCAGGGAAAGCGCTATCTGATGGCAACGCGATATGTGGCATCTCTGAATGCAACGGCGGTCATTGGAATGCCGCCGTCGCTCTACGAAGCGGGTCTGTTGGCAGTACAGCGTGCAATTTGTCTGTATCTGATCGTGGGCGTTCTGGGCTGTGTATTGATCAGCGTCTGCATGACACTGGAGGATATGAACAGCCTGCGTCCGATGCTGGATACGCTGGACGAATCGGATCTGGCATCACGGAAAGTGCTGAATGAGATCTTTCTCCGTAATGTAAACAGCCAGCATGAACTGGCGCGGGAACTGGAGCATTCACGCAGCGAGCTGGAACACGGCAAAATGGAAATTTTGCTGCGCACAGGGTCTGTAAGTCAGGAAACCCTTCAGCAGCTGACGGATGCGGTGCAGCTGAAAGCCTATAACTTCCTGCTGCTGATCCCGTCTCTTCAGGAAAACGCCGAGTGCTCACTGAAAGAAGAGCTGCGTACTGTGGTGGTGTCAGAGCAGATACGTCAAATTTACGGGCAGAGATTTTATGTACAGGCAACGGCAGATGACCTGATCCTGGTGATCCTGACGCAGGAAACGGATGAAGCAGAGGAACTGCGGGAAATGTGTTTCCGTACAGAGCAGCTGTATGATGCGCTGCATCTGACAACCCCCCTGATATTGAGCGATCCTTTTGAGAAAATGGAGCAGCTGTCAGATATTTACTGGAAGGCCCGCAATGTGGCGGCCTATGCGGATCCAACACAGAAAATCTGCTATTTGGGGAACAGCAGTGCGCAGCGCGGTACCACGGTCAATGCAACCAATGCAGCGCGGCTTCGGGAGTATCTGCTTTCCGGATGCACGGAAGAAGCGGTTTCGCTTTTGAGTGAACTGTTCTCGGTGGATAATCTGGACCCGGAAAACTTCAAGCAGGATTTTTACACGGCAGGCGGCATTCTGCTGAACACGGCGGAAAGGGTATGCTGTCCGGATATCGCCTATCTGTGCAGTTATGACTCTAAACTGACTGCCCGCCAGATGCTGAGCCGGTTGCAGGACTGCTGTGTGGAGATCTGCAATCATGTGCAATTCCTGAAGCATAGCCACAATGATGCGCTTCAAAAGAATATTCTGGACTGGCTGGCACAGAATTTCCAGAATCCGGAGATCAATGCGGCGATGACGGCGGAGCAGTTCAAGATCTCTAAAAAGTATCTTTCGCAATTCCTGAAGGAGCAAACCGGAAAGAGCTATACAGAGTATGTGGAAGAATTGCGTCTGGATCATGCGATGCAGCTGCTGAGAACGACAGATCTGAATATTACGGATATTGCAGAACAGTGCGGCTTCTCCACAGCGAATACATTCTATAAGGCATTCCGGCGGAAGTATCAGCTCTCGCCTTCTGCAGTTCGCAAAGGAGACAACTGATTTCAGCGCAAAAAAAAAAACGAACGATGTCAGCCCATTCGGACAGACATCGTTCGTTTTTTTTACAGGTGGATTCAGGGATGGATGCTTATGGTAACAGTGCAGGGAGCATCCAATGCAAAGGTCAGCTCAAGCAGCCCATCATGGCGTGTGGTCACGGTGCAGGGAACAGAGGCTGTAACAGCTTTGGAGCCCGGCTGCAGAACAGCCAGAACAGTGCTGCGGCCCGCTGCGGTAAAATCCAGCGTGGCATTTAAGGCGCTGTTGTCCGGTGCCCAATCCGTATGCCGGACAAAGGCATCAAAACCGGTCGTGAGGGTGCCGGGGCGGTAGTAAGCGGAAAACCACTGTACAATGGGAGAAGAAAGCCCGCTGAACTGATGCCAGCCGGCACCACGGCGGCTCTCGATCATAAAGTGTTCAAAACAACAGTAGCTTTCGGCACACTCGTTCTGCCACAGGGTAAGAGCGGTGTCGGCAATGCGGTAAGCAAAATCGGCAAGGCCCGCATCCAGTGCAGATTTGAAGAACATCCACTGGTAAGGCATCCATACAGCGCCGTTCCAGTAGCCGTCACGCCGATAGTACGGCGCACTCTGATCCACGGTAGAAAGGCCGCAGGCACACCACAGGTGTTCCGGGCTCTGCAGCTTCTGCCACAGAAGTTCCTTCTGCGGTTCTGTACAGGCACCTGCAAACAGCGGCGAAGCGCCATCCATGCCCATATCATAGTTCAGACCCTGCTCGGTGCGCAAAATATCTGCAGCATCACCAGAGGGATCGTGCAGGAGGTACCCGAAGTAACCGCTTTCCTCGTCCCATGCAGTCTGCAGGGAGCGCCCCAAGCGAAGCGCATCGGCATCAAAAGCATCTGCGTCGGCTGCCTCTCCCAGCAGGCGGGCGGTGTACGCCAGGATCTTGGCACAGCGTATCGCATGGGCAGTTGTGACCACGGGCGCGCAGCTGGCCTGCAAACGGCGGCGATGGACCTCCTGCTGTGGGGGATAATCGTCCCATCCACCAGAATTATAGAAATAATCCCAGGGACGCAGCAGGCCGCTGTGCAGGTTGGCGGTAGTGGAGCCGCCTTCCTGCCCGGTGAAGAAGCGGTAGTACAGCTTTAGGCGCGGATAGCAGTAGGCGGCAAGTTCTCTGCTGCTGGTGCGATTCAACAACTCGGCATACAGATAAAACTGCGTTGGCACCATGGAGCCATGGTGCAAAAAAGCAGCGTCCACAGAATCCGGGGGCATCAGGTAGGTGTTCAGGCAGTCAAAGGCATTGCGCAGGCTGGTCTGAGCCAGGCCCATTCCAATGAATCCGGAATCCCATGTGTAGACACAGTCCCACCAGCGTCCAGGAGTGTAGTGGCGGATATACTGTCCCCGCGTGTACACCGGATACACAACGTTGGTGCAGAGAACAGCATTCATCAACTGTTGGCCCAAGGCAAGCGATTCGGCAGCCGGTAGAGCGGGCGGTGCTGCAAGGGATGCAGAAGCCTGCTGCCATACATGCTCCCAATCGCAGCGCTGCGTCAGCAGCTCATGGCAGCGCAGCGCGGCGGCAGAAGCATCCGGAGCGGCACAGACCGCTCCATAGATCACTTTTGTCTGTCCTGCCTCCAAGGGGATCGGCCCCATAAAGAGATTGACGTAATGCCCTTTTCCGTTGCCGCGCAGCGTGGCATTTACATGGTCGTGTACGGTGTCACGCAGAAAGATATCCAGCTCATCGTTTTCAATCGTGCGAATATGGGTGGTGATATCATCCCACAGGATCCCGTAGCACTCCTGAATGTGGGGATACTGCAGGGTCAGATAGTTCTCATCTGCGGCGGGCTCGGCCTGAGGCCGGAAGCCATCTCCACGCAGGGTGACGGTAAAGTTACCAGCGTCCGCTTGCTCGCACAGAGCGAGACAATCCAGCTTTGCCCCTCCAACACCGGCAGCAGTCAGGGTCAGAGTGAATTTCCCGGCGGGAATGGAAGCATTCAGCGGCAGGATGGCAATAGAAGGCTTCTGACAGGGCGGCAGCCGCAGCGTATCCTGACCATTGACATCGTACTCGGAACTCTCATCTGCCGGATTCCAATATCGTACACAGAGACAGGGGGTATGCAGGGACGCGGTAAGGGAAAGCGTAAAGGTAACGGTGTCCCCTTTTCCGCTGGGCATGACCTGCCCAAAAGGTCCTTTGCCTTCGGAACAGCCGAACCCCGTGCCAATGCCGTATCCCTGACCAAAGCCGGGAACGGCTTCTTCGCCCCGGCGCAGACCATCCCAGGTCAGGCATTCATTGGGACGGTGGATGGAAAAATCCAGGGTGTCATAATCCTTTGCCCAGACAAAGGCCGCGTTTTCCGGCAGGGATACCTCACAGCCCGGCAGGGAGAAGCCGCGGTAGGAAGGAACGGGATCCCAGGCGGATGCCATATAATGAAGCACCAGATTCTGCGGAGCATCGGTATTGTTGTGGAGCTCGGCACGGATCAACCGGGCATCCTCCCCCAAGGGAGCAAAAGAGATGTCTGCATACAGCTGATCCTTCCACAGGAGCTCGTGGCGGAACGTGTAGCAGCTCAGATCCGGAGCCGCAGCCCAGGGGTGAAAGCCGCTTTCAAACCGTACATTGGGCACATCGACCCGGCGGCGATACATTCCCGGAAAAACGGACAGGTCAAATCGAACGCCATCGTTGGCCGCAGGAACATGGGAAATGCCGCTGTATCGTTTGGTGTAGGGGCCCCACGCAGGCAAGGAAAGATCATGTGATTGCATGGTGTGGTATCCTCCCATCAGCCCTTGACCGCGCCAATGGTAACACCGGCAACAAAGTACTTCTGCAGGAACGGATACAGGCACATGATCGGCAGGGTGGAAACCACCATGGTGGCATATTTCAGACCATCGCCGATGACCTCGACATCACCGGTGGAACCGGCCATGTTGCCGATGTCGCTTTGGATCAGGACCTCACGCAGGATCATCTGCAAAGGGTACAGAGAACGATCCCGAATGTACAGCAATGCCGGGAACCAGCTGTTCCACTGCGCAACGCCGTAGAACAGCGCCATAACGGCGAACACTGCACCGGAGAGCGGAAGAACAATGCGGAAGAAGGTCGTGATGTCGTTACAGCCGTCTAAGGCTGCGGCCTCGATCAGCTCATTCGGGATGGTGTTTTCAAAGAAGGTGCGCATGATGATCATGTTATAGGTACTGATGGCGGAAGGCAGTACCAGCGCCCAGATCTTATTCAGCATGCCCAGCTTCTGAATGATCAGGTAAGTGGGGATCATGCCGCCGTTGAAAAACATGGTAAAGATGAAAAGGCTGATAAAGATATTGCGACCGAACAGATCCTTGCGAGACAGGGGGTAGGCGGCGCAGGCGGTAAGGGTCACGCTGATCAGGGTGCCCAGCACGGTATACAGGATCGTGTTCAGATAACCCGTCCAGATGCTGGCATCCTTCAGAACCTTCTCATACATGGAGGTCGTAAAGCCTTTGGGCCAGAAGGAAACTTTGCCTGTCAGCAGCTGCATGGGATCACTGAACGAGCCGCTGATGATGTGCAGAAGCGGCAGAATGATGGTTGCGCTGATCAGGATCAGCAGCAGATACACAACAATGGTATAGATTCGTTCTCCGATGCTTTCCTTCACTTTCGTGGGGTGATTCATCGCATCAATATTCTTTTTCATCACCACAGGCTCACCTCACTGATCTTTTTGCTGAACTTGTTGAACAGCATGATAATGGTAAAATTGATCACAGAATTGAACAGGCCCACAGCCGCGGAGAAGCTGTAATCGCCGCTCTCAAAGGCACGGCGGTAAACGTAAGTGGAGATCACATCGGCAGTCTCATAGGTTGCGGGGTTGTACATCAGCATGATCTTTTCATAGCCGACCGAGAAAATAGAGCCCATGCGGAGGATCAGCATGATGATGATCGTGGGCAGCAGGCCGGGCAGCGTGATGTGGATCAGCTTGTCCCATTTGGAAGCACCGTCAACGGTGGCGGCCTCGTAGAGAGAGGGGTCGATGCCGGTCAGTGCCGCCATGTACACAATGGAACCATAGCCAGCGCTTTGCCAGATGTCAGAAAGAACATAGATCGTCTTGAAGTACTTGGGCTCGGCCATAAAGTGGATCGGCGTACCGCCAAAGGTGGTGATCAGCTGGTTGATCAGGCCGCTGGAAGGAGAAAGCAGGGCGCTCAGAATACTGACAACGACCACAGCGGAGATGAAGTGGGGCAGATACACCACGGTCTGTACGCTGCGTTTGAAGAATTTACCGCGGACTTCGTTGATCAGCAGAGCCAGAATGATGGGAATGGGAAAGCCCACAATAATTGAATACAGGCTGATGCCAAGTGTGTTTTTGATCAGACGGCCAAAATACTCGGATTTAAAGAACTGGGTGAAATATTTGAAGCCGACCCACTTGCTGCCCGTGATGCCCAGTACGGGAGAGAAATCACGGAAGGCGATCTGCGCGCCGTACATGGGCGCGTACATGAACACGATATACCAGATCAGAGCGGGCAGCAGCATCAGAAGCAGATAGCGGCTGCGCCAGAACTTTTTGCAGGCATGATCAAGGCGGTTCGCTGTTGGCAGTGTGATCGGTTTTGCTGCAGTGGCAGTTTTCATGGTGGTATTCTCCTGTTTTCGTTCTGAAGAACCCAGGAAAAAATAGGCCGGGAACAGGGTGTTCCTGCCCCGGCCGTTATTTTACTGGATCAAAAAATAGGTGCCTGCTGAGGCATCAGCCATTCAGAGTCTTCTGGTAGATATCGATGACCTCTGCAATGCCCATGCCATTGACCTTTTCAACGTAGGTGTCCCAGTTGGACAGCGGCTCACGGCCGGAAACAAACTTGATGATCATCTCGTCAACGTAAGTATCCACGTCTGCCATCACTGCGCGACGGACGGCATCATCCTCAGAGGAGAAGGAGGTGGAGCCGGGAATGACGTACTTCTTGGATTCTTCCAGGAAGGGAATGATGCAGTCCTGCTTTGCGCGGTTGACAGCATCATCATCCAGCTGCGTGACCTCGTCCTGGCTCAGAATGAACGGGCCGGAGCTCTGTGCAAAGGTGAAGGTGCCGATCGCATTTTTGGGAGACAGGCCGTCAGGGTTCTTCATTACATAATCGGTGAAGATCGGCTTGCCGTTCTGCATGGTGTAGTGAGTGCCCTCAATACCCATGTTGATCAGCAGGGTGCCCTCGGCGCTGTACATGTAATCCAGCAGAGCGACCACGCGGTCAACATTCTTGCAGCTTGCGGTAATGGTGGCTGCTGCGATTGCACGCGGCTCCTGATCGATATAAGAATGGATCTGTGCGGTACCCTTGGGCGGCACGGTTGCTTCCACATGGAAGCCGGGGAAGGAAGCAGGCATGGTGGCGTTCTGGGCGGCCAGCATACCACCCAGAGGGCCGTAGAAGGAGCCGATGGTATTCTGTGCGAGCTTGGGCACGAAGGAGGCATAATCCATGGTGATGATCTCGGGATCAATATAGCCCTTCTCATACATATCATGCATCCAGGTCACAGCCTCTTTATACTTGGGATCAATGGGGCCGTAGTGGACCTTGCCGCCATCGTCCGGGTCAGTATAGAAATCGTCCAGGCAGCCGAATGCGGTGCAGAAATTCCGCAGACCGGTCATATCATAGGAGCTGAAGGGAACCTCGTCATTGGAGCCGTTTCCGTTCAGATCGGTGGTCTTGACCAGATGCCAGTAATTCTCCCAATCCTCCAGAGTGACCGGGCTTTCGATGCCCAGCTTTTCCAGCCAGTCGGTGCGGACGATGTAGGGCATATTGCCGGAGACCTTCTCATCCAGCATGGGCATATAATAAATATTGCCGTCGCTGTAAGTCAGTGCTTTTTCGACACCGTCCCGCTTGTCGATCTCCTTCTTCAGGTTGGGCATGTCGTTCTCGATGTAGTCGTTCAGGGAAAGGATCACGCCGGACTCGCCGTACTTCAGAACTTCGGTGGTGGGCATATCCATAATGATGTCCGGCAGCTGTGCATCCATCATCACGAGATTCAGGCGCTCGTTGTAATTGTCCTGCGGGGGGTTATCAAATTCAAAATCCATATTGAATTTTTCGCCCAGGACCTTCCAGACATCCATCTGCTCGGCAGCAACTTCGTTTGCGGCCTTGGATTTCAGGATGCGCACGGTGATGCGCTCGTTGGAAGCAGCTGCTCCGGAACCGGCAGCAGAAGAAGCAGTCGTAGAGGAAGAGCTGCCACAGCCCTCCAGAACACCCAATGCCAGGGAAGCGACCATAGCGCTGCATACGGCGCGTCTGCTGATTTTTCTTTCTTTCATAAAATCTTTTCCTCCTTGATTTATGGAATGGGACGGGGAAGATCCCCATGCTTCCATAACCTCCGCTCAGCTCGTACGCTGCCGACCAGTGGTTTTTCCTTACTCAGAAGCATATCATGTCCTTTTTGAAATTGCAACATTTTTCGATACAAAACGCACAAAAGATTTTCTCATTTTTGAGCATGATTGTTGCACAATATCCACAAAGATGCGATTATTCTTCCTTTTGTCATGGTGCGGGATGAAATGTCATGCTCCTTCACCTTGACGATTTCGGCACAAAAAGATATGCTGGAAACAAAATTGGAATCGGAGATCCATTCAAAAGAAAGGAAGAGAGAAACTATGAGTAAGCAAATCACAGCCATCATCGTGGGCGCGGGCCATCGGGCGATCCTGTACAGCCTGTATGCGCTGGAACACCCGGACGAGCTGAAGATCGTGGGCGTAGCAGATCCGGATCCGATCCGGCGGAAGAAGGTTGCGGAGATGCATGGCTTCGGGGAGGAGATGTGCTTCAGGAGTGCTGAGGAGCTGGCAGCAAGACCCAAGCTGGCAGACGCGGTGATCAATGGAACCATGGACCGCCAGCATGTGCCCACTGCGGTTCCGCTCCTGCGCGCAGGATATGATATGCTGCTGGAAAAACCCTTCGCGATCAGTGAGGAGGAAGTAAACTATTTATATAAGGTTGTAAAAGAGACCGGGCGGAAGGTGATGATCTGCCACGTTCTGCGGTATGCGCCCTTCTATGTCGCAATCAAGCAGAGACTGCTGAGCGGGGAGATCGGTGACATTATCAATATTCAGGCCACAGAACATGTCAGCTACCATCACCTGGCTGTCTCCTTTGTGCGCGGCAAATGGGGCAACGAGGAAAAATGCGGGGCTCCGATGCTGCTGGCAAAGTGCTGCCATGACATGGATCTCATTATGTGGCTGAAGAGCGGCGTTTCGCCCAAACAGATCGCAAGCTTTGGAAGTGACTTCCAGTTTGATCCTGCCAAAAAGCCCGCAGGGGCAGGCAAGCGCTGCCTGGTGGATTGCCAGTGCGAGGAGACTTGTCTGTACTCTGCTAAAAAGCATTATCTGGATCACCCGGATCGGTGGGCGTTTTATGTATGGGACTGCCTGGAGAATATTGAGAATCCGACGCTGGAGGACAAGCGTAAGTCGCTGATGACAGACAATATCCATGGACGCTGTGTGTGGGATTGTGAACATACGGTGGTGGATCATCAATCGGTGCTGATGAATTTTGCGGATGGCGCAACTGCGACCCTGAACATGATCGGCGGCACAGCGAAACCGGAGCGCAATATCCACATCATTGGTACAAAGGGTGAGATCAAGGGTGTGTTTGACGATTCGGTTTTCACTGTGCGCACCATAGATACCGCCAGTGAGAAGGGCTGGAACGAGGAAGTGGTAGACCTGAAGATCGGTGGAGATAAGAGCGGCATGACAGGCTCTCATGGCGGCGGCGACCTGCGGCTGGTGGAGGACTTTGTTCATGTGCTTCAGGGGGAGGAGCCTTCCATCTCCTGCACAACGATCAAAGATTCGATCAATGGACATCTGGGGGTCTTCTGCGCAGAGCGTGCTCGCAAGGAGAGCACCGTCATAACGATGCCAGACATCAGATAATGCAGTGCTGACATAGAAAACGTCCCCGTGCAGTTTTGATATCCTGCACGGGGACGTTTTGTGATCTTTTTATTTCCTCATTTCCGCATTCACCCATTCCCGCACGCGGTCAGGCCGGTTGGTGACGATGCAGTCAGGGCCAAGGGGCAGCAGGGAACGGACTGCGTCCTGGGTGTCCACGGTCCAGAACGCGGCCTGGATGCCCATGGCGTGGAGTTGGTTCACGAGATCGGGGTTGAAGTAGGCGGTGTGGTACTCGCAGCTGACGATATCCACGGGGAAATCCAGCGTTTTGATGTAGGTAGCCACATCTGCCTGCTCCTCCAGATGGCCGATGACCTGCTCCACGGTCTCGCCGGGGAAGTTGGCGCGGAGCATATCGACCTTGTCGGCCACAGTGCGGTAGATGAGATTGTTCCGCAGGTCGATGCAGTTTTCCTCGCTGAAGGGCTCATCCATGCTGTTCACAAGGCCCAGATCCTTCCACACCACCGGCGGAGGCAGCACCATGCTGAGGAAAGCGCCGTAGGTCAGCGCGCCTACCTTCAGCTCGGGCATCAGCTGCTTTGCCTGCCGTAACTGGGAGTGGTGGAAGGAGATGAGGGTGAGCCGATCGGTGAGCCCGGCGGCGCGGACTGCATCCAGCACCCGGGGCACAAAGTCGGGGTCGTCCTCCAGTGGGCTTTTCAGTTCCAGCTGCACTTGCGTGCCCTCCATGCCGGCGCAGAGCTCCAGCGCTTCCTGCAGCGTGGCGATCCTCTCGTTGGCGTAGATGGCATCTTTCCAGCTGCCGAAATCCAGAGCCTTCAGCTCGCCCATGGTCAGGTCGTAGATCTGGCCGGAGATGTCGGTGTGCATGTCCACCATGTAGTCGTGGTGGATGACCAGCTCGTTGTCGTAGGTCTTCTGTACATCCATTTCCACGCCGTCTGCGCCGATCTCCATCGCCTTGCGGAAGGCGACCAGCGTGTTCTCAGGGGCCAGATAGGATGCACCGCGGTGCGCAATGATTTGGGGTGTCGTCATCTTGTGCTACGATTCCTTTCCTCACAGTTGGCTCAGGCCAGATCTTCGCCGTCGGAGGCGATGACCTTTTTATACCAGTAGAAGCTGTCCTTCCGGCTGCGGGCCAGCGTGCCCTTGCCCTCGTTGTCCTTGTCCACATAGATGAAGCCGTACCGCTTCTTCATCTCGCCGGTGGAAGCACTGACCAGGTCGATGGGGCCCCAGGTGGTGTAGCCCAGCAGAGGCAGGCCATCCTCGTTGACGGCCTTTTCCATCTGCTCAATGTGGGCCCGCAGGTAGTCGATGCGGTAGGTGTCGTGGATGGAACCATCTGCTTCCACCTTGTCCACCGCACCCAGACCGTTCTCCACGATGAAGAGCGGTTTCTGGTAGCGGTCATACAGGCTGTTCATGGTGATGCGCAGGCCCACCGGGTCGATGGCCCAGCCCCAATCGCTGGCCTTGAGGTAGGGGTTCTTGACGGCATCCATGATGGCATTGCCGCTGGCCTTGTTCATCAGTTCGGGGTCCACAGTGGCGCAGCGGCTGGAATAGTAGCTGAAGGAGATGAAGTCCACCGTGCCCTCTTTCAGCAGCTGCTCGTCGCCCGGCTCCACCTGCAGGGCAATGCCTGCACGCTCCATCCGCTTTTTGGCCCAGACAGGGTATTCGCCGCGGGACTGGACATCAATGAAGAAGTAGTTGTCGCGGTCAGCCTCGGCAGCGGCCTGCACATCGGCAGGGGCGCAGGTGCGGGGGTAGAACTGACCGGCGGCCAGCATACAGCCCACCATAGCATCGGGCATGATGGCATGGGCCAGCTTGACGGCCTTTGCGCTGGCCACCAGCTCGTGGTGAGCGGCCTGATACTTGACCTGCTGCACGTTCTCGCCGGGCGCAAAGAGCAGACCGGCTCCCATAAAGGGCATGTGGAGCAGCATGTTGATCTCGTTGAAGGTCAGCCAGTACTTGACCTTGCCCCGGAAGCGCTGGAACAGCACCTCACAGTAGTGAGCGTAGGCATCCACCATCCGGCGGTCTTTCCAGCCGCCGTACTTTTTGATCAGGGCAATGGGGGTATCAAAGTGGCACAGGGTCACCAGCGGCTCAATGCCGTACTTGTGGCACTCATCAAAGAGCTCCTCATAGAAGCGCAGGCCCTCTTCGTTGGGCTGTGCGTCATCGCCGTTGGGCAGGATGCGGGTCCAGGCAATGGACAGGCGGTAGCAGCGGAAGCCCATCTCGGCAAAGAGCTTGATGTCCTCCTTGAAGTGGTGGTACATGTCAATGGCTTCGTGGGAGGGGTAGAAGTGCTCGGCATCGCAGTCCAGCATCTTCAGCTGGCCCAGCGCCACGGGGAAGCGGTCGGGGCCAAAAGGCACCACGTCCACGCTGGACAGGCCGCGCCCGCCCTCGTTATAAGCGCCCTCGCACTGGTTGGCGGCAGTGGCACCGCCCCACAAAAAGTCTTTCGGGAATTTGCCCATAGGTCTTACCTCCTGATGCAGTTGAATTCTGATACTTCAATGATACCATGTTCTGAGCCGCTGTCAACCGGGAAAGTACGACTTTAGCCGTCAATTCGACGAAAAATGTTGCTGATTTTTGACACTTTTCACGAAGAAATCGAAAATTGCGAGCGATTTTCCTTGGAATCTGTTTCTTCCAAACGGACAGTAAGTGTGATAGACTGAATAGGTAAACGGAAAACGGCTCACCCTGCCCTCCATTGCTTTGCAATGCCGGAGCGGGCGAGGACGTTGATGAAAGAGCTATCAGGAAAAATGGAGTGTTTGCTATGACTGAATTCAAGCCCATCAAGGAAGGCAAAGTCCGCGAGATCTATGACAATGGTGACAGCCTCATTATGGTTGCCACCGATCGTATCTCTGCATTTGATGTGATCCTGAAAAATAAAGTGACCAACAAGGGCAAGGTGCTGACCCAGATGAGCAGATTCTGGTTCGACTACACCAAGGATGTTCTGCCCAACCACATGCTGAGCGTGGATACCGCCGATATGCCCGAGTTCTTCCGCACGCCTGCCTTTGAGGGCCGGAGCATGAAGTGCCGCAAGCTGACCATGCTGCCCATCGAGTGCATCGTGCGCGGCTACATCACCGGCAGCGGCTGGGCCAGCTACCAGCAGAACGGCACCGTCTGCGGCATCCGCCTGCCCGAGGGCCTGCAGGAATCCCAGCAGCTGCCCGAGCCCATCTACACTCCTTCCACCAAGGCTGAGATCGGCGACCACGATGAGAACATCAGCTACGAAAAGAGCATCGAGGTGCTGGAAAAGCAGTTCCCCGGCCACGGCGAGGACTACGCCACCAAGCTGCGGGACTACACCATTGCCCTGTACAAGAAGTGCGCCGCGTATGCCCTGAGCCGCGGCATCATCATTGCCGATACCAAGTTCGAGTTTGGTCTGGATGAGAACGGCAACGTGGTGCTGGGCGATGAGATGCTCACCCCCGATTCCAGCCGCTTCTGGCCGCTGGAGGGCTATGAGGCCGGCCACGGTCAGCCCTCTTTCGATAAGCAGTTCGTCCGCAACTGGCTCAAGGCCAATCCCGACAGCAACTACGATCTGCCTCAGGATGTCATCGACAAGACCATTGCCAAGTACGAGGAAGCTTATGAGCTCCTGACTGGCAAGAAGCTGTAAACACTCTGATCTTCTTTCTCCCCTCTGCTGTATAACGGCAGGGGGGATTTTTATATCAGCAGACCTGCCCGGAGGGACGGCGGGGTGTTCCCCAAGCAAGTGTCCGGAGGGTGGGACCCGACTGCCGCAGGCAGTTGGGCGGGGGATGGAATGCCCCGTATCACTTGCGGGGGAATACCCCGCTGGCCCGACAGTACGCTGTACCAAAAAAATCCCCCCGCCCATGAACAGATGGGCGAGGGGAAAGCTAAGGGTTGGCAGTGTTACAGGATGCGCACCCGGATGACGGCAGGGATGGCGGCCAGCTTCTCAGCCAGCCTGCCGTCCACGGCACCGGTCGCGTCCAGCATGGTGTAAGCCATGTTCTTTTTGCTTTTGTTCACCATGTTTTCAATGTTCAGGCCCGCTTCGGTGGTCAGGGCGGTGATCTGGCTGATCATGCCGGGCTCATTCTTGTGGATGATGCAGATGCGCTTGCCGCCTGCACGGGGCTGATGCACCTCGGGCATGTTCACCGAGTGGGTGATGTTGCCGTTCTTGAGGTAATCGCTGATCTCCTGCACGGCCATTGCGGCACAGTTGTCCTCGGCTTCCGGCGTGGAAGCACCCAGATGCGGGGTGCAGACGATGCCGGGCTTGCCCAGAATGGCCTCAGTGGGGAAGTCGGTCATGTAGCCGGAGACCTTGCCCGTCTCCATGGCCTCCAGCAGGGCTGCGGTGTTCACCAGCTCACCGCGGGCGTAGTTCAGGATCTTCACGCCGTCCTTGCACAGGGCCAGGGTCTGGGTGTTGATGGTATCCTTGGTGGTGGGCAGGTAGGGAACATGGATGGTGATGTAGTCGCACAGAGGGAGCATGTCGTTCAGGTTCACGCAGTGGTGTACCTGGCTGGAAAGGTTCCAGGCGGCATCAATGGAGATGTAGGGATCGTAGCCGTAGACCTCCATGCCCAGCTCAATGGCGCAGTTGGCCACCCGGGAACCGATGGCACCCAGACCGATGACACCCAGCGTCTTGCCCTTGATCTCGTTGCCCACAAACTTTTTCTTGCCCTTTTCCACGGTCTTGGCCATGGCGGGGTCGCCGGTCAGGCCCTGGCACCACTGGGCGGCGGCGGCTACATTGCGGCTGCCTGCGATCAGCATCCCAATGACCAGCTCAGCCACGGCGTTGGCGTTGGCACCGGGGGTATTGAACACCACGATGCCCTGCTCCGAGCAGCGATCCAGCGGGATGTTATTCACACCGGCACCGGCACGGGCAATGGCCAGCAGGTTGTCGTTGAAGGTGGTGTTCAGCAGGTCGGCGCTGCGCACCAGAATGCCATCGGGGACATCGGTGTCCACCGAAACATCAAACAGATTCTTGTTCAGCTTTGCCAGGCCCACCGGGCTGATGGCGTTCAGGGTCTTGATCGTAAACATACTTTCCTATCTCCTATACACAAATCAGGCATTTGCCTTGCGGAATTTCTCCATGAAGTCCACCAGCTTCTCTACACCTTCGGTGGGCATTGCATTATAAATGGAAGCACGCATACCGCCCACCAGACGGTGGCCCTTCAGGTTGACAAAACCGGCTTCGGCGGCTTCGGCGCAGAACTTCTTGTCCATGTCAGGGTCAGGGCTGGTAAAGGTGACATTCATCGTGCTGCGGTAGCGGTGCTCCACAGGGTTGTGGAAGAACTCCTGACCGTCCAGATAATCGTACAGGATCTTGGCCTTGGCTTCGTTGATCTTCTGCATGTTTTCCAAACCGCCGATGTCGTTTTCCAGATACTTGAGCACCAGGCCGGTCATGTAGATGCACCAGCAAGGGGGCGTGTTGTACATGCTGTCCTTGGCCAGCAGGGTGGTGTAGTTCATCATGGTGGGCACGGTGTCGGCGGCGTGGCCCAGCAGGTCGTCCCGGACAATGGCAATGGCCATGCCGGCGGGGGCTACGTTCTTCTGCACGCCAAAGTAGATGCAGCCATACTTGCTCACGTCCACAGGTTTGGAGAGGATCATCGAGCTCATGTCCGCCACCAGCGGCACACCCTCTACCTGAGGTACCTCAACGTACTGGGTGCCGAAGATGGTGTTGTTCTGGCAGATGTGGATGTAGCTTGCGTCCTTGTCGTAGTCGATGGCGTTGACATCGGGGATGTAGGTGAAGTTCTTGTCCTTGCTGGAAGCAACGATCTTCACCTCGCCGAACTTGGCGGCCTCCTTGGCAGCCAGGTTCGAAAAATTGCCGGTGACCAGATAATCGGCCTTGCCGGTGGTCATAAAGTTCAGGGGCACCATGGCAAACTGCTGGGTGGCACCGCCCTGGAAGAAACCGACCTTGTAGTTGTCAGGGATGTTCATCACCCGGCGCAGGGTGGCTTCGGTCTCAGTGATGATGGCATCGAACCACTTGCTGCGGTGGCTCATCTCCATCACGCTCTGGCCGGAATCGCCGTATTCCAGCAGCTCTGCCTGTGCCTGACGGAGCACCTTTTCCGGTAACATGCTGGGGCCTGCGCTGAAGTTGTATACTCGTGCCATATGGAACTCTCCCTTTCCTATCCATACCGCCGCTCTCATCTGCGGCAGGTGTATGCTTGATTTGTCCGTAGTATACCGGTTCCGGGGGTGCAAAAACAAGAGTATCTTTGCACAAAGATGGGACTGCTCTGCCTGCCTTGAGCGCACAAAACACACAACTGTTCTTGAACAAAGAACACTTTTTAAGACAAATGTAAAAATATGCTGGTTTTACCGCATGGCTCCTCACTTTTAACGCTTGTCTGTTTGTGCCGGGTATGGTATAATCATGTTGAAATGAGACGAATGTAAAAGCAAAAAATCGGAGGTGAAACCGGTGTACGGACTTTCAGACAGACTGAAACCACTCTCTGCCGCCGAGGAGCAGGTGCTGCTGGCGCTCTGGGACTGCCCCGCCCCGGCCACCCGGCGGGACATCAGCGAAAAGCTGACCGCCACCGGCTGGGCCCCGGCCACGGTGCTCAACTTTTTGTACCGTCTGGAGGAAAAGGGCTGGGTCAAGGGCGGCAAGGCGGGGAGCCAGAACACCTATCTGCCCACGGTCACCCGCCGGGCCTATTGCGTTGCGGCCATGCGCCAGCGGATGGACACCCTGTTCGGCGGCAGCCTGCCCGAAGCGGTCCGCGCCCTTGCCAGCGAGAGCGGCGCTTCCCAGAGCCAGCTGGAACAGGCCATCCGGGTGCTGGAGGAGCAGCATCAGGAGGCAGAAGAATATGACCTGTACGATCCCTATGGGTAACGGAAAAACGAAAAAGCTCCCATCACGGGAGCTTTTTCGTTGCATTCGGTCGAAAGATGTGTTAAAATTAAATGCGAAAAGGTACTGCACATAACGGCAGGCGGTTAGCCCACACTTCCGGAAGGAGGTGAGAGCGATGCCTATTACTTTGACGTTCCATATTTTTGGACTGGTATTTACCATCAAGGTGAAAAGCGAAAACCGCCACCCTGGCCGGTGACGGTTTTCTATGCAAATAGATAGCTAAAACCCTTCAGGGCTAACCGCTTGTCGCAGTGCCTTTTCTATTTGTAGTATAGTGATTTTTTCTTGTTTTGTCAAGAGGCGGAAGGATATACGATGGAGTGCAGATTGAAAGCAAAAAAATGCGGCGGCTGTCCGATGCTGGGGCTGGATTATGCCGAGCAGCTCAAACAAAAAGAAGCCGCTGTCCGTAAGCTGGTGGGGAAATACGGCCCGGTGGCTCCCATCCGGGGCGCGGAAAACCCCTGCCATTACCGCAATAAGGTGATCTCTACCTTTGCAGCGGGCCCCGGCGGGAAACTGGTGTCCGGCATCTATGCGGCAGGCACGCATAAAGTGCTGCCTGTGGAAAGCTGCCTGCTGCAGGACGAAGTGCTGGACACCGTGATGCAGGCGGTGCGGGCGGCGGCCAGCACCTGCCGTTACCAGCCTTACAATGAGGACAAGGGCACCGGCCTGCTCCACCACTGCCTGCTGCGGCGCGGCGTGGTGTCCGGGCAGGTGATGGTGGTATTGGTGACCGCCCAGCCGGTTCTGCCCGGGGCAAAAAACTTTGTCCGTGCTCTGCTGGCCGAAGCCGAAAAGCGCCATGTCCCCGTGACCACCGTGGTGCAGAACTACAACCCCCGCCGCACCAGCGTGGTGCTGGGCGAAGAGGAAAAGGTGCTCTACGGCAAGGGCTTCATTCTGGATACCCTCTGCGGCAAGACCTATGCCCTGAGCCCCCGGAGTTTCTACCAGATCAACCATGACCAGACCGAGGTGCTGTATGGTCTGGCTGTGGAAGCCGCCCGCCTGACCGGCAAAGAGGTGGTGCTGGATGCCTACTGCGGCATTGGCACCATCGGTCTGACCGCCAGCGGCAGGGTAAAGCAGGTGGTGGGCGTGGAGCTGAACCGGGACGCTGTCCGGGATGCCATCGGCAACGCAAGGCACAACGACGTGAAAAACGCCCGCTTCTTTGCCGCCGATGCCACCCAGTGGATCACAGAAGCGGCGGCCGCCGGGCAGAGAGCAGATGTCATTTTCATGGACCCGCCCCGCGAAGGCTCCACCCCCCAGTTCATCGAGAGCGTGGCCCGCATGGCCCCCAAACGGGTGGTCTATGTCAGCTGCAATCCTGAGACCATGGCCCGTGATCTTGCCCTCCTGACCGCCAAAGGCTACCGCGCCGAGGGCTTTACCCCTGTTGATCTCTTCCCCCAGACCGCCCATTGTGAGGTGGTCGGCGCGCTGACCAGATCACAGAAGTCCAAAGGGTGAAACAAGCCACAATGAATGGATATTTTTATGTATTAACGGCCATTGACCTTTTTGTGCTGAGCTTCATGTGCATCCTCACAAAGCTCAGCGAGTCCCTGAACAAAAAGCAGAAGCAGGGATTTTTCTTTGCCTTTGCGCTGATCGCGGTGATCTCGGTGCTGGAGGTGGTGACACTGGTGGTGGATGGCACCCCGGCGGGCTACCGCTGGCTGAACATCCTGTCCAACTATCTGGGGTTCGGCCTGTCCCCGGGAGTGTGTCTCTGCCTTGTGTATGTCATGGACCGGAAAAAGAGGATGAACCGCTGGTTCAGGGCGGCGGTGTGCTGCGAGGCGTGCTACCTGCTGTTCCTTGCTCTGTCCATCCCCGCCGGGCTGGTGTTCTCCGTCAGCGCCGACAACGTTTATTCCCGCGGGCAGTACTTCTATATTTATATCATCATGTACTTTGCGGCCATCGTGTATCTTTCGGTGTCCACCTTCGTCACGGCGCGGGAATTCCAGAACCGCAGCCGGGCGCTGATCTACCCTCTGACGTTCTTTCTGCTCATTGAGACCATCATTCAGGTGACACTGCCGGAGCTTCACGTTACATGGCTGTGCGTTACCCTGTTGTCGGTGCTGTACTTTATCTACTGCAGCGAGATGTGGAACCAATTGGATGCCCTTACCGGGCTGCTGAATCAGAACAGCTATCTGAACCGCACTGCTGAGATGCGCCGCCGCGGCGGGGTGCTGGTGGTGTTCGATGTGGACGACTTCAAGCAGATCAACGACCGCTACGGCCACCTGCAGGGAGATATCTGTCTGGCCGAGATCGGCCGCTGCATCAAAAAAGCCTATACCCGCAGCGGCTACTGCTACCGCACTGGCGGTGACGAGTTTTGTGTGCTGATGGAAAGCGCAGACCGGGAGGCCCAGTGCGCGCAGGAGTTTATACGCCAGCTGGAACAGCGGCGAAAAGCCGTGGACTTTCTGCCCACGGTGTCCTTTGGTTCAGCTCCCTTTTTTGGGGAGGATGTGCTGGCTGTGAAGAATCGGGCCGACCGGGAGATGTACCGCTACAAAAAGGCCCGGAAGCCCGATGCCGCAGGCGAAATGGCCTAGCCCAGGCGCTTTTCAAAAGGGGAGGATACCATGAGCGAATTTTCACATCTGAGAAACAAACTGCTGGCCGAGCAGGTGGAGGATCAGATCTATCACTACATTCTGGATACCCCCATCGAGCCGGGGGCAAAGCTGCCCAATGAGTTTGCGCTGGCAGAAAAGTTCCGGGTGGGGCGCAGCACCATCCGGGAGGCGGTGAAGCTGCTGTCCAGCAAGGGCATCGTGGAGGTG
>OJQZ01000486.1_pt1 | contig 34049 bp, 30 predicted proteins | sample 1599071 | NCBI WGS metagenome assembly OJQZ01 (sample SAMN03922525, study PRJEB24848) | human gut metagenome | isolation source: stool sample | host: Homo sapiens | place: Germany | collected 2010-05
GTTTAATTATGTGCTTATATGGCATAAAACAGCACAAAGAAAGACATTTCTTGTCTAATAAAGAAATATTTCTGCATTTAATTATTGGGGAATAAAGCATAAAAAATGCTCCGGATGGGTGACAAAGACGGGTTTTGTAATCTTGAGATTACATTTAGACATAAAACTTGACCAGAAGATTATTCAGCCATGACCAGCTGATACGGAACCAGCGGCGGGTACTGCTTTGTTTGCCTCCGAAACGGAGTACGAAATCACGATAACCATGCTTGCGGAAGGGAAGTCCTACATCCATGAACTCCATGTGACGGAATCCCCGTTCATGGGCATCTTCAAGTGCTTTCCATACTGCCAGTATGCCGGGTGACTGCAGTGCATAGGTCTTTCGCATTCCTCCTGAAAACCAGATAAAAGCATTTTCGCCGGAATAGATGCAGACGGAGCCGCCGATAATCTTTTCCTTGTATTTTACGATGAATATTTTTGCCTGTTTTCCTCTGATAAGCATGCTGTTCATGTGGCGGAAAAAGTCATTGGCAGGGAAATATCTCCGTATTCGTGAAGAATAAACTTTGTGCAGCATCCGCGAGAATTCCTTAATCTCTTCCACCGTATGGGCTTCTACTACTTTGGCTCCGTTTTTGAGCCCTTTCCGGATCTGACGGATACGTGATGGGCTGAAACGGTCTTCCGCTTTCTGCGTACTATGCAGAGAGTTACGGACACGCAGCCAGTTGACCGGAAAAAAGTCGTTCTTTCGGAAGAAACGGTAACCGAACATGGAATTATCCAGATTGCGGAATTCAATAAGAATGCAGGTGCGTGATGCTTCTTGTGTGAGATGCTCCAGCATTTCACCGAAAATTTCTTCCTCCTTCTCTTTACTTGCCGGTAGAGAAGTGTCCAGAAATTCACCTGCACCATATACCACACATTGTTTGACAAGAGAGGAGGGAAGCCACTTTTTGGTCTTGCGTATGGCGGCAAGCAGGCGTGCTACAGGTCTGCCTTCTTCTGTTGCCACTATCAGTAGCGGGGTATATCCCGGAGTCGATTCATAGATCTGAAACAACTCCTTGGAATGAAAAGTATTGGTTCCCGGTAAATCAGGAATGTCTTTTCCGCGATAATATGTTGTTAGTTTAAGTGGCATCCAAATACAAATTTACACTTTTTATTCTTCATTCAACAATAAAAAAGAGAATTTGTTGGCTTAGCCTAAAATTTGTCTTTTTATCCTTTGCATATATTTGAGGAAAAAAAGGCTTGGAAAAGCGAATTTTTGTATTATTGTGAGTACAGAAGTAAAATGGAAACGTCTATATAAAAGATTATGCTAATTGTATTTTACTAAACAAAGGAAAATTAATATTAACTTTAAATTAAAACGAATGAGAGAGAATGCATTTGTTGAAGCGTGGAAGACACAGCATAGACGCGTTTCCATGATTTTAGGGCTGACTTTATTGTGTGCCCCTTCTGCCATATCTGTTTATGCAGAAAATGGTGTGAATGATATTACTGTGCAAGCCGTCATGCAGACAAAGACAGTGAAAGGAACTGTTTTAGATGAAAATGGAGAACCGTTGATCGGTGTTTCTATTGTGGTGAAAGGTACAAGTACAGGTACGATAACTGATTTTGACGGTAAGTTCTCCATTAATCTTCCGGCCGGAAGTAAAGAACTGGTTGTTTCTTATATCGGATATAAAGAACAGGCTATCATTGTGAGCGGAAATGCCCCGCTGAATATAAAGATGGTTCCGGATACACAGGCTTTGGATGAGGTAGTGGTCATCGGTTACGGTACGGTAAAGAAACGTGATTTGACAGGTGCGGTTGCTTCTGTGAAATCAGAGGATATCACCATGAATCCGGGCGTGAATCCGATGGATGCGCTGCAAGGTAAAATTGCAGGTCTGGATATCACTAATTCTTCAGGTCAGGCAGGTTCGTCACCGACAGTTCAGTTGCGTGGTACCCGCTCTTTACAGTTGGATGAGGATGGTAATATCTCTTCAGATGCATTTAAGCCGACTTATATTATCGATGGTATGCCGGGTGATATTGCTACCTTGAATCCCAATGATATTGAATCTATCGAAGTACTGAAAGATGCATCTTCTACAGCTATCTACGGTTCAAGTGGTGCGAATGGTGTTATTATCGTGACTACGAAAGGATCCAAGAGTGGAAAACCGGTCATCAATTTTAATGCTTATGCCGGAACGACTATGGGTGCCCGAGTTCCTAAGATGCGTACGGGTGACTCATACATTAATTATATAAAAGATTCTTATAAGCCTGTCGGTACTACTAATGAGGAGGAAATTTTCGGTGAAAGATACGATGCCATCAAAAACAACCAATGGGTAAACTGGGGAGATGAAGTATTACACTCAGGTTTGAAGCAGAATTATAGTATTTCCGTTGCCGGAGGTACTGAGAAGACGAAAGCCTATTTCTCGTTGAACTATACTGATGAGAAGAGTATGTATGAGAATGATGACTATAAAGTGTACTCTACCCGTGTCCGTATAGATCAGGAAATCAATAAATGGATGAATGCCGGTATTAATGTTCAGGCATCTTTCTCCAACAAGAATTCACGTAATGCCGTTTTGGAAAGAGCATTGTTTGCCACCCCGTTAGGTACTCCTTATAATGAAGACGGCTCTATCACGGAATTCCCGATTCCAGGTTCATCATCAGACCCGAATCCGTTAGCAGACGAACAGGATGGAGTATATAAGAATAATACTAAAGCAGGAAGGGCTTATGTTGACGCTTATCTTGAATGGAAACCGGTAAAAGGATTGTCTGTCAAGTCACAGCTTGGAGGCAGTTATTCTCAATCTCGTGCCGGTAAATTTATGGGAGAAGGCTCCTATAATGTGTTGAAAGGCAGTACGGTGGCATATGGCGAAGCTACCAATAAGACGGGATATAATTACAAATGGGAAAACATAGTAACTTATCACAATACATTTAATAAGGATCATGACCTGACGGTTACAGGGGTTACTTCCTGGAATTACAATCAGAGTGAAGAATATTATGTCTATGGTGAAAACCCGGCGACCAATGATATGTTGTGGTATGCATTGCAGAATGCTGATAATAAGAAACTGAACAGCAAATATCTGATGTCGAAAGGGATGGGCTTTATCGGTCGTGTCAACTACTCATACAAAGGTAAATACCTGTTTTCTGCTTCCAGTCGTTATGAAGCGGATTCCCGTTTGTCGAAAGACAATAGATGGAATTTATTCCCGGCAGTTTCTGTAGGCTGGAGAATCTCGGATGAAGCATTTATGGCTGGTACAAAAAGCTGGTTGGATAACTTGAAACTGCGTGTAGGCTATGGTGTTGCCGGAACTACTGCCGGTATTGCTGAATACAGTTCTATGGCATCTTTGGAAAATGTGACAACCTCTTTGGGAGGAATGACTGTTCCGTCAGCCAAGTTTACGGAGTATATCACTAACCGTAATCTGACATGGGAAAAGACTCATGACTTGAATATTGGTATTGACGCCAGCTTCCTCAATAATCGTATTGATCTGACGGTGGATTTGTATCGGACAAAAACAACGGATGTAATTCTTTCTCAGGCATTGCCGACATCTATTATGGGTAATTACACAGGTAGCACTACTTATAAAATGAACAAGAATGCTGCTGAAACAGAAAATCGCGGTATTGAACTTGCTCTTAATACTCGTAATATTGTGAAGAAAGATTTTACTTGGAGCTCAACAGTGACATTTACCGCCAACAAAGAAAAAATTAAATCTTTGATCGAAGGGCAGGATATGATGTTCAATGCAAAAAAGGGTGATATGGTGTTCAAAGTCGGCGAAGGAGTCGGTTCTTTCTATAGATATAAAGTGTTGGGTATCTGGCAATATAGCGAAAAGGAAACTGCTGCTTTGTTCGGATGCGAACCGGGCGATATTAAGCTGGATTTACCTAGTGTGAAGAAGGACGGAAATGGTTATTATTATATGAATCCTGAAGGAGAGCGCGTTGATATTACGGCAGAAAATCCTTATGGTGTACGTGCGGATTATGATCGTCAGGTAATAGGTCGTAATACTCCGGACTGGACATTGGGCTTTAAGAATAATTTCAGATACAAAGATTTTGATTTGTCTGTCTTCCTTTATGCACGTTGGGGGCAAATGATGAACTATGGTAGTGTGATAGGTAAATATTCGCCTAATCCGGATTACAATATTCCTACTTATTTTACTTACTATGACAAGACGATCGAAGCAGATCAGGATGTCTTGTTCTATGCTATCGATAAATCCAAGGATAGAAGTGCTTATGAAGGATATGATTCGATGTATTATGTGGATGGATCATTCTTTAAACTTAAAAACGTAACATTGGGTTATACGTTACCCGGTAAACTTACAAAACGTTTTGGTATCAGTAATCTGAGAGTTTATGCGACAATGACCAACCTGTTTACTTATTCGCCAAACAAATATGTGAAGAATTACGATCCGGAAATGAACGGAAGCATCAACTTCCCATTGTCTCGTGATTGCATATTTGGTCTTAATTTAACTTTCTAAAAAATAGCAATATGAAAAAGATATATAGTTTAGTTCTACTTGTTGCCGGTGTTTTTTCTTGGGGCTCTTGCAGTCTTGATGAAGTGAACCCCAACAACTCGGGTCAGTTCTCCGATGGTTCTTATACATTGGAAACTTATAAGGCATTCACCAACTCGTGCTATACAGCCTTGATCAACAACATCTATCAGAGTAGTGACTATCTGGTTTGTACGGAAGCGGGTACTGATATTTGGGAAGAACCTAAATCGGGCTCCAGCTATCAGCGTTATCATAGTTATAACGGTATGAAAACCGATGATAGCTATTATTATAAAGTGTGGCAATATTCTTATCTGTGTATCAACAGCTGTAATATTGTGATTGACGGAGCTGAGAATGTGACAGGGGATGAGACTGAAATTAATGAATGTGTGGCACAGGCCAGATGTCTGCGTGCTTACTATTATATGAATCTGGTGGAGCAGTTTGGAAATGTCGATTTGCAGTTGAAGGCTGCCGATAGCGAGAATATTTCTTTTGATGCTCACCGTTCTACCGTTCCCGAAATTTATGCTGCCATTATCGAAGACCTGAAGTTTGCCGTAGAGAATCTGCCTGTAAGTTTCAGTGATTACTATAGCCGCGTTACAAAGAAATCGGCGATGGGATTATTGGCACGTGCATATATTAATGGTGCCGGTTATGATCTGAAAGATACCGATGGTGTCAGCTTTCTGGAAAAAGCCTATGATACGGCGACAACCATGATTAATAATAAAGCGATTTATGAGTGGTATATGCATCCTGCTTTTGCCGATGTATTCAACGAAAATAATAATCGTAACAATGAAGAAGCTCTGTTCATTGCTGCGGGTGCCGAAAGAAATTCGGACGCTTACACCAATGGTAACTACTCACAAAGTGAAATGTTCCGTCACTTCTTACCTTCGTTGGGAACATATACGGATCTGGGTTTGGTAGACAAGACTTCAAACTTCGTTTACGGTCGTCCGAACAGTAATATCTTCCTGCCATCCAAATATCTGATGGACTGTTTTGCTGCTGATATGAACGACTCTCGTTTTCGTTATTCATTTATTTCAGCTTACTCGTCTTATTCTATACCGGCATGGGGGGCGACTTATGAATATGGAGGTTCAGCGTGTGCCAAAGAAATCACAAGCACACTTGCTACTAAATTTGGTATTCCCGCATCTAATATAGGTAAGAAAGTTTATCCTCATTTTAACTTGGAATCCAATAGTACAGCCGATGCTAATTACTGCCAGCTGGCTATCTGGAATGCAGATGGAACAGCGAAGACTACTCAGGATAAAACAGATGGTAATATTCTTCATCCTGCTATGCCTTTAGATCCGGCAGAAGCTCATCAATATGCCGTTTATTGTTCTTTGAAGACGCTGACAGAAGAGGAAAAAGCTCAATATCCGGGGTTGGTTCTTAATGTTTTCGATCTTTACGATGAGAATGGAACAGCCAGGGCTACCTATGACAAGCCTAGTGCTGCCAGTGCTTTGTGGTTATCTATTTATCCGGCTCTTTCTAAATTCAATATGCCGGGTAATAAGTTTGTCGGCAGAGACGTTCAGAGAAAAACTGTGGATGTGATGATCATGCGTATGGCGGAAGTTTACCTGATTGCTGCTGAAGCATCGGTACGCTTGAACAAGGGAGATGCTGCCAAATATATTAATGTACTCCGTACGCGTGCCGGTGCCGGTACGGTCAGTGAGTCGCAAGTGGATCTGAATTATATTTTCGATGAATATGCCCGTGAACTTTGTGGCGAATGTGCCCGCTGGTATTTGCTGAAACGTAATGCTGCTTTTGAGACTCGTTTGGCTGCTTATAATAAGCGTGCTGCTGAGCACTTTAAGAAAGAATTCTATTTGCGTCCTATTCCTACGAAATATCTGGATGCGATCAATAATCCGGCAGAATTCGGACAAAACGCCGGTTATTAATCAGTTAATTAATAATCAAGCATAATTAATAGGAGCCGGGCAGGAGATTTTTCTTGTCCGGCTCTTTGTTTCCATACCTGTATCCTGCGTAAAAGTTTAAAAAGGATTTCCGGTATATTTTCATTGTTTCCTGATACAGCTTTTTATTATTTTCTTTATTTTTGTGTGTCCAAACAAAATAGCGCTATGATAGAAGAAATGCTTGCTTATAACAGAGAGTTCGTTAAGAACGAGGGATATAAAGAATATATAACGAATAAGTATCCCGATAAAAAGATTGCTATCTTATCCTGTATGGATACACGTCTGACAGCTTTACTCCCGGCCGCACTAGGCATTAAGAACGGAGACGTTAAAATGATCAAGAATGCAGGAGGCGTCATTTCCCATCCTTTCGGTAGTGTGATTCGCAGTCTGCTTGTCGCTATCTTCGAGTTAGGTGTGGAGGAAATAATGGTGATTGCCCATTCTGATTGTGGAGCCTGCCATATGCACAGTGAAGAAATGCTTGAGAAGATGAAGGCACGGGGTATTAATGCCGATTATATTCATATGATGAGTTTTTGTGGAGTCGATTTTCATTCTTGGCTAGATGGCTTTGAAGATACGGAGAAGTCGGTAAGGGGAACGGTCGATTTTATAGTTCATCATCCTTTGATTCCGTCGGACGTGAAAGTGCACGGGTTTATCATAGACTCCACTACTGGAGAACTGACGCGAATTGTATAGGAAATCGCCCTTTCTGCCTATCAGGAACTGCATAAAACATGGTGTCACTATCGCAACAGGATAGTGTCACTATCACTGTCTCATGGTGTCACTATGTCATTGGGATACCGACACTATCCCAAATGAAAAAAATAAGGCAGCTTTTTATCGGCTGCCTTTATCTTTCTGCGGTTATATACTTTCTTTGACTCATGCACTCGTTTGTAACAAACGGGGTGTCCGTGCTCTTTGATTTCTGCCTCACGGCTGGCTTTACGATTCGCTTTGATGTAATCGTCTTGTGTAATTCGTTTTTTCATAATGAATATATTTCTCAGTGCAAAGATACAATTTCATTTCTTATTACGATCGGTTTGCGCTATCTTTGCATACATAAATCAAATGAAAACGGAAATAATATGGAAAATTTCAGTGAACTGATAAAGAATCGCCGCAGTATGCGCAAATTTACGGATGAGGAGTTAACACAGGATGAGGTTGTGGCACTGATGAAAGCTGCCTTGATGTCTCCCAGTTCCAAACGTAGTAATAGCTGGCAGTTTGTGGTAGTCGATGATAAAGAAAAGTTGAAAGAACTGTCTCACTGCAAAGAGCAGGCTTCCTCGTTCATTGCGGATGCTGCTTTGGCGATTGTTGTGATGGCTGATCCGTTGGCAAGCGATGTGTGGATTGAAGATGCTTCTATTGCTTCCATCATGATACAGTTGCAGGCGGAAGATTTGGGGCTGGGAAGCTGTTGGGTACAGGTTCGCGAACGTTTCACTGCAACCGGAATGCCGTCTGACGAGTTTGTTCATGGAATTTTGGATATTCCTTTGCAACTGCAGATTCTTTCCGTGATTGCCATCGGACATAAGGGAATGGAACGTAAGCCTTTCAACGAAGAACACCTCCAGTGGGAGAAAATTCATATTAATAAGTTCGGAGGAAAATAACGATGGGAGCTGTCAAAGCAAATAATAATAAAGATACTTATAAGGCTACTGCCGTCGCTTTTATTGTTATCGGAACTCTTTTCCTGATAAATAAACTGCTCCCCTTTGCTTCTATAGGTTTGCCTTGGGTGATGAATAAGGACAATTTGTTGTTGTATGCCTCTATCAGTTTTCTTATTTTCAAGCGTGACAAGTCGGTCGGCTTTGTGCTGTTGGGACTGTGGCTGGTAATGAATATCGGTCTGGTAATGTCATTGCTCGGTTCCTTGTCCGGTTATCTGTTGCCATTGGCACTGTTGATCATCGGAATTATTTTATTTTGGGTTTCAAAACGTTAAAGAAACAATGAAAAGAAGTATTGAAGATACGCCCGTTGTGTTTCTCGGTGCCGGAAATCTGGCAACTAATCTGGCGAAAGCGCTTTACCGGAAAGGATTCCGTATCATGCAGGTGTACAGCCGAACGGAAGAATCGGCTCGTACGTTAGCCAATGAAGTGGAAGCGGAATATATCACTGATTTAAAAGACGTATCGAATGAAGCGAGATTATATATTATTTCATTGAAAGATGCCGCTTTCGTCGAACTGTTGCCTCAGATCACTGATGGGAAGCAGCATGCGCTGTTGGTGCATACGGCAGGCAGCATCCCGATGAATATTTGGGAAGGTCATGCGGAACGCTACGGAGTATTTTATCCGATGCAGACATTCAGCAAACAACGTGAAGTTGATTTTCGGGAAGTACCTTTCTTTATTGAAGCAAAAAGACCGGAAGATACCGAGCTGCTGAAAGCGGTTGCCGGTACACTCTCTGATAAGGTGTACGAAGCCGATTCGGAGCAACGCAGGAGTCTTCATCTGGCAGCTGTCTTTACCTGTAACTTTACCAACCATATGTATGCTCTTGCCGCCGAATTGCTGGAAAAATATCATTTGCCATTTGATGTTATGCTTCCCCTGATTGACGAAACGGCACGCAAAGTGCATGAACTTGCTCCTCGTGATGCGCAGACCGGACCGGCTGTACGCTATGACGAGAATGTGATGAATAAGCATCTTTCTATGCTGGCAGACAGTCAGGCATTGCAGGAAATTTATAAATTAATGAGTAAAAGTATCCATGAGCACCATCAATTATGATCTATCCCGCATCAAAGCACTGGCTTTTGATGTTGACGGAGTATTGAGTTCGACAACAGTCCCGTTGCATCCTTCCGGAGAACCGATGCGTACGGTGAATATTAAAGACGGTTATGCCATTCAGTTGGCAGTAAAGAAAGGACTCCATATTGCTATCATTACCGGTGGACGGACAGAAGCGGTACGTATCCGGTTTGCAGCATTGGGTGTGAAGGATCTGTATATGGGGTCTGCAGTGAAAATTCATGATTACCGTAATTTCCGCGATAAATACGGTCTGTCTGATGACGAAATTCTGTATATGGGCGATGATGTGCCTGATATAGAAGTGATGCGTGAGTGCGGGTTGCCTTGTTGTCCCAAAGATGCTGTTCCGGAAGTTAAGTCGGTCGCGAAGTATATATCTTATGCCGATGGCGGTCGTGGCTGTGGACGTGATGTGGTGGAACAAGTATTGAAAGCTCATGGCAAGTGGATGGCGGAAGATGCTTTCGGCTGGTGAGTTGTAAATCACTTAATAATAAATAAAATTATGCTTGGAAATTTAGATAAATATCAGATTATATTAGCCTCCAATTCTCCCCGCCGGAAAGAACTGATGTCAGGTTTGGGAGTGGATTATGTGGTCAGGACATTGCCGGATGTGGACGAATCATATCCAGCCGATCTGGCTGGTGCTGCGATTCCGGAATATATCTCCCGCGAAAAGGCGGATGCTTACCGGAGTATTATGAAACCGGGGGAACTGTTGATTACGGCAGATACGATTGTCTGGCTCGATGGTAAAGTGCTTGGAAAACCGGAAGGTCGGGAAGGGGCGGTTGAAATGCTCCGTTCTTTGTCTGGTAAGTCACATCAGGTGTTCACCGGTGTTTGTCTTACGACTACTGAATGGCAAAAGAGCTTTACTGCTGCATCCGATGTGGAATTTGATGTTTTGTCCGAAGAGGAAATCCGGTATTATGTGGACAAATATCAGCCTATGGATAAAGCGGGAGCGTATGGAGTGCAGGAATGGATCGGATATATAGGGGTAAAGTCTATTTCGGGCAGCTTTTATAATATAATGGGACTCCCCATACAGAAACTGTACGGGGAGCTGAAGAAGTTATAATAAATCCAGCATTAACGGGATGTCCTCTTCTTGAATACCTTGTTTGAGAAGAGCTTCCTTGTCTTTCCGAAACATCTCCAGAAAGCGTTCACGGTTTCCGTTGGCTGTGATTGACTTGCCGTACAGGGCGGTCGCTTTCTGAATGTCTCCCATTGTCCATGCGACGTGTCCGGCATTCATATAGTCGATAGCCAGTGGCTTCTGTTCAATGATTTTTTCGTAATATTTCATGGCTTGTTCGTATTTCCGGCTGATGAATGAACACCACCCGATGCCGCGCCATGCTTTTATGCAATTACTTTCGATGAAATCCAGTTTGAAAAAGTAGTTGGCAGCTTCTTCGTATTGTCCGAGTTCGGCCAGGCAACTGCCGATATGGAAAATAACATTGGTATCTTCCGGTGTAGCTTCTTCCACCTTTTTATAATAGCTCAATGCAGCCTGATAATTTCGGTTTAACCGGTAACAGATAGCCAGATGGCGGTTGTTCCAGATGTTATCCGGTTTCAGTGTATCCGCTTTCAGATAAGCATCGATCGCTTCTGCATACTTCTTGTTTTTTTGCAGGGCATATCCCAGTTTCTGATAATATTCCGCACCTCTTCCCTGAAGTGCTCCGATCGTTTCCATTTCCTCGTACACTTCTATTGCCTCATTCCAGCGTTCTTTCTTTAAATAGAAATCTGCGATCGGGAACAGGATATCTTCACTATATAATACGTTACTAAGTGCAGGAATGTGGTGTAAATCGAGTTTCTCCTTAAAGATGTCCCTAAACTCGTGGCGGCGTACACTGAGTTTGAAGAAACGGTACAGGTCATGCAGATATTGATTGCTGACGGTTCCCGGTCGCTCATTGAATTTCTTCATTGTTTCCGCACTCGACTTTTCGGACAGCTCTGCCACTTGCTGTTCACCGAGCTGGCTTAGCATCATGTCTTGCTGCGCCTTTGGCAACTGCCGGATCGTAAAGAAGAGTGAATACTTATCACTGTTACTGAAAAATCCTGATTGAAGAATTAAATCCAGCAATGTATTTTTCTCGTTACCTTCCTGTTTCAGTTGCTTGATGACATCGGATTGCTGCTTGCTGAACGGGTAAAACCAATTCTGTACTTCCCGGAAGAACGGATAACTTTTCAGTGCCGCAAATGTACTCATGTATACGTCGGCTCCTTCCAGTTGCAGTTCATTCATTTCGCGCAACTTGTCTCCCAGTCCTGATTGTTCGAAAGCGTCCGCCCAATCCGGATTCTTGTCATCGTTCTCATCCTCATTCTCCTCAAAGCCGAATCTCATGTTCCGCATGGACGAAACATTCTTCAACATTTCAGGAATAATTTCCTCTCTCATTTTCTTGTCTATCTTTTCCGTTTCCTGGCATAGTAGCATTTGGCGATAGATACGTGCCACATCCTCTTTGAATGGAGGAATCTCATCCATGAGGTCGACTCTCTTGACCAGATCGTTGTAGAGTGAGAGACGGTTCCTGTAGATATGGAAAATGAAAATGACACCTACCAGTGCACGTTGACCGGCATTGACATCCGGATGGCGGTAAGCATCCAGCAACCACATGATTTTACGCAGGTCAAAACATTCCATCAGACTTAATGTGACAGCACTGATAAACAGGCACAGATCATTCACCGGAAGAAGTTCGGAGGTAAGCATGGATTGTGCATCCTCTTCCTCTTCGGGAGTCCATGCACTATTGGTCCATGTTTGCAGAAACATATATTTAAGTGTTTCTTCATGCCGTTTCAGTACCTCGTCCATCTTTTCGTCAGACAGCAGTCCGCTGACTGCCAAGTCGTCATTGAATGACTCCAGCATGTGCAGCAATTTTTTGAGTGTATATGCTGACAGACTTTCCGGTCGGGGAGTGCGGCGTACCTCATGATAATATCTTGATGAAGCATTGTCCAGCATAAGCAGGCGCGAACGGTCGGCTATTTCCCAGGTATCAGCTACGAGTTTTCTGTATACATTCCAGCGTTCTGGGTCGTTTGCGCCTTGGCGCATATACTCCAGCATATACTTGTAGGAGGTTTGCAGCTGCTCCAAGCGGGTACGTAAATCCCAGTCCGGACATTGCCAGAGCAGGGATTCCAACTGCATCAAAGCTTCTTTAAGTCTTTTTTCTTCAAGCAGAGAGCGTATATAGGTGTATTGTTCATTAATCGTTTTTTCATTCATAATGGTTCAATTATTTATAGGTAATAGAACAAAAAGGATGCCAAAAAGTTAGAATCTGACTTGCACCTGTGCTTGTATCAGATTAGAATCCTTTTGTCCGTCTCCTTTTTTATCACAAAAAGTGTATTGTGCCTGCACACGGCATCTGGGATAAAACCAGTATTGCAGTCCGGCAATGTAATTATTTTGTTTGAAATCTGCCGCTTTGTTCGGATTGAAATAATCGAAAGAGGCGATAAAGTCGAAATTTTGTAATAAACGTACGCTGCCTGTCGCATAGAATCCTTCGCTTTTTACGTTTCTGTCTTTTCCTGCAAGATATTCCGTACGGAAGTTGAATGCGGAAGTGGTAACAACCCCTCCCAGGCTCCAGCGTTTCTTGGCGTAATTTTCTCCTGTTTTGATTCCCGAATATTGGGAGTCACCTATGGCGTGTCCGGTTCCCCGAATGAAAGATCCTCCTACAGACAGCCATTTGTTAGGATACACCATCAGGTTGCCGACTACATCTTTCTGACTGTTTTTGTCTTTGGTGTTTAATCCCTGTCCGTTCATGACGGCAAATTTGTATTGCAGGAGATCATGAAATAGTTTTCCGTGAATCATCATACCGATGTCTCGTCCGGAAGTCATTCCATAACATTTGTCACTGCCGCTGACTCCTGCCAGATAACAGACTGACTGAGAATAGCAGTTGATCAGCTCTACCGTTGTGGGAGACAGTTCGTTTTCAATGGTGTAAGGAACTTTGAATTCTCCGATACGTGCTGTAAGTCCGGAGAGGATCCGGTAGTCTGTATATACTTCGAGCAGCATACCACCGTTGTAGAAATCATACATGAAATCGCATGTCCATCTGTCGGTGATTTTACCGTGTGCCATGAAGATGATCCGTTTGATGTCGAATGTATTGTCGGGATTGGCGGCATCGTCGTATGTATAGCCCAGTTGTGCATAACCGGCAAGACTGATTCGTTCTTTCAGTGTATTGACTACTTGATTCAACGGCGTTTTCTCCTGTGCGGTGAGCGTATTCTGCATACCAAGCAGGGTGAACGCGATCATTGAGAGTCGAAAGAGTGTTTTTCGCATGTGATTAGTTGTTATTTGATTGTTGTTGAATTTGTTTTTGTAAAAGTTGTATCTATCAGATTTTTGTATTCGGAATATGTCTGAGATATCCGGTTGTTTGTTTTCAGCCATGTTACTGCTTTATCCAGGGCATCGGCTGAGGGGCGCTCCGCTTTTCTGTAAACAGGGAGTGCAATGAGGCCGGTCAGGTTTTCCGGAACGCCGATCTCTATCAATACCTGTTTCCATTCTTTTTGCGGGTGCATTTTTATATAGTCTATTCCCAGATTATATCCGGTGATTAATAATTCGATTTCTCTTCTTTTTTCGTTGATGGCTTCTCGGGAGAAAGCGGTGACAGTGAAATCAATTCCCAATTCCTGTGTGCTGATCAGAGACCGGTGACGGGCATTCATTGCGATGGATGCGGCAGGGTCGGGGAGGAAGGATGCGTCAATCTGATCGTATTGCAGCATTTGCAGGCGAAGAGGGAGCTGGGCGATTTCCGGTTTGTTCACTTCTGCCTGACTGATTCCCGCTTTGTTCAGTAGCTGTCCGGTTGCATACTCGATAATCGTATTATGTGAAACAGCTATATTTTTTTCTTTGAGTTCCTGAAGTTGGTTGATACCGCTTTCTTTGGAGACTATAAAACAGAAATAACCGTCATGTTTCAAAATGATTCCTAAGTCGGTATGGTGGATAGCCTGTAGAGTTACTGCACTGGGATAGTCGGTGATCATGCCATCCATTGATTTGAACTGGAACGCTGCGTCGCGGTCATAGGCGGAATTGAAAGAAAGGATGGTTAAATCCAATCCCAGCGAATCGTAGATTCCTTGTGCTTTAGCTATGTGAAAAGGCAGTCCGTCCAGAGTCGGGAGCATTCCCAGTGTGAGTGGTTGTAATTCTGTTGAAGGTATAAAGACGCTTTCTCCTTTTTTTCTTTGGCAAGAATAAAGGAAGAAAAGGAGGATACAGAATATGAGTGCTGCTCTCTTCATGCCTTAGTTGATGGGTCAGATATAAATAAGGGCAACTCTTTTCACAAAGAACTGCCCTCGTATCTAAAATTACATTGTTATAAATTCATTATTCATTAATGGCAGCGATACCCGGAAGAACTTTTCCTTCGATTGCTTCGAGCAATGCGCCACCACCTGTAGAAACATAAGATACGCCGCTAGCCAGACCGAACTTGTTGACACAAGCTACAGAGTCGCCACCACCCACAAGTGAGAATGCACCGTTCTTGGTTGCTTCAACGATAGCTTCACCTACTGTACGTGAACCGTGAGTGAAGTTTTCAAATTCGAATACACCTGTAGGACCGTTCCAAAGAATAGTTTTGGATTCTTTGATTACGTTAGCGAAGATTTCTTCAGTCTTAGGACCGATGTCAAGACCTTCCCATCCGTCAGGAATTTCATCAACAGCGCAGAACTGAGTGTTAGCGTCGTTAGAGAAAGCGTCAGCGATCTTAGCGTCAACAGCCAGTACAAGGTTTACACCCTTTTCTTTTGCTTTCTTGATCAGATCCAAAGCCAGGTCAAGTTTGTCGTCCTCACAGATAGAGATACCGATTTTACCACCCATTGCTTTGGTGAATGTATAAGTCATACCACCTGCGATGATCAGGTTGTCTACCTTATTCAACAGGTTTTCGATGATTTCGATTTTAGAAGAAACTTTAGAACCACCCATGATAGCAGTGAACGGACGTTGGATGTCGTTCAATACTTTATCAACAGCTTTTACTTCTTTCTCCATCAGGTAACCGAACATCTTGTTGTCAGTGTCGAAGTATTTAGCGATCAGAGCTGTAGAAGCGTGTGCACGGTGAGCTGTACCGAATGCGTCGTTTACGTAGCAGTCAGCGTAAGAAGCCAATTTCTTGGTGAATTCTTTCTGGCTTTCTTTGACAGCCTTCTTTGCAGCAGCCTTTTCTTCGTCTGTGGCATCTTCAGCCAAACCTCTTGGTTTGCCTTCTTCCTCAGCATAGAAGCGAAGGTTTTCGAGCAACAGAACTTCTCCCGGTTGCAGAGCAGCAGCTTTTACAGCGGCTTCTTCGCCCATGCAGTCGTTAGCAAACTGAACTTCAACGCCCAGCAGTTCAGACAGATGTTTGATGATATGTTTCAAAGAGAATTTGTCGGCAACGCCTTTCGGACGGCCCAGGTGAGAACCGATGATGATGCTACCGCCGTCAGCCAAAATCTTCTTCAAAGTAGGAAGAGCTGCACGCATACGAGTGTCATCTGTAATGTTGAAGTTTTCGTCCAGGGGTACATTGAAGTCCACGCGAACAAATGCCTTTTTACCGGCAAAATTGAATTTGTCAATTGTCTGCATAATACTCTATTTTTATTTAAAAGTGTTTTTAAAATTCTTCTTTTAGAACGACCGCAAAGTTACTATTTATTTCGGTTCCTTGCTATTAAATCGTTATTTATTCTTGGCTTTTGGTGCCTCTTTTGTAACTTTATAAGTGTTACAGAAATATTTGCACATCATTTGCAAACCGCAGGTGTCACATTTCGGCGTACGTGCCTGACAAACATAACGACCATGCAGAATAAGCCAGTGATGGGCTATGGGTATTAATTTTTCCGGAATGTTCTTCACCAGTTCTTTCTCTACGCTGAATGGAGTCGTACAACTATCCGGCACCAGTCCGATGCGGTGACTGACACGGAAAACGTGGGTGTCAACCGCCATCGCTGCTTTGTTGAAAACGACGGACTGAATCACATTGGCGGTCTTTCTTCCTACACCGGGAAGTTTGATCAGGTCATCCATGTTGTCGGGCACTTTGCTGTTGAAGTCATTAACCAGCATTTTAGCCATTCCTACCAGATGTTTGGCTTTGTTATTCGGATAAGATACGCTTCGGATGTATTCGAAAATAACTTCAGGCGTACTGGCAGCAAGAGCTTCCGGAGTCGGGAAGTCCTTGTAGAGAGGCGGAGTGATCATATTTACTCGTTTATCCGTACATTGTGCAGAAAGGATTACAGCGATCAGTAATTCATACGGATTATTGTAATGTAATTCTGTTTCGGCTACAGGAACATTTGCCTGAAACCATGCGATTACTTTTTCATAACGTTCTTTCTTTCTCATCTTAACTTGTTTTTATGGTAGTGAGGCGTTACTTTTAATTTGAAATAGACAGCGGAAACTACTGTCAGGCAGGCACCGAAAAGATATGCTTTGTCAAACGAACAGATTTCGGCTATATATCCTCCGGTCAGCATACCGATACCAATTCCTACATCCCATGAGGTCAGGTAGGTGGAAGTAGCTGTTCCCCGTTGGTTGTTGGGGGCAAGGTTTACGAACAGAGTATTGAATGCCGGAAACATAATTCCGAATCCGATTCCCATCAGCAGGGCAATTCCGAAAAAGAGAATGGTGCAGGCAGCATCATTCCATTGAATCAGATATACACAGGATGCGAGCAGGAAGAAACTTATTATAACCAGATTGAGTCCGGCGGCAATTACTTGGGTTATCTTTCCCCGGTCCACCAGCTTTCCTGAGAATATACGGGAAATGGCCATACCGATCGCCATAAAGGTAAAAAAGAAACCTGTTTGTGTATGGATTCCTATTTCGCGGGCATACATGGCTACATAATTGGTGGTCATTCCGTAGGGGATGGAGAGTAGCAACAGGCTAAGTCCCGCAGGCATTCCTTTTAATAAAATGAAACGGTCGAGTGAAATCGGTTCACGCTTTACCGGTGGTTTATAAGGTGTCTTCACCAGGCTTGCGGACAGGAATCCCAGCATACAGGAACCGAGCGCATAGCAGAATATTGTAGCGAAAGAAACCCCTCCGTCATGTAAAAACAGTCCGAACATCGGTCCGATGGACATGGCGATATTATTGGTCAGTCCATAATAGCCCAGCCCTTCACCTCTGCGGGAAGAGGGCATAATGTCAATGACTACTGTATTTCCACCTACCGTGACCATGCCGAAAGAGACTCCATGAATAATTCGGAATATAATAAATAGGGTAAGCGAGCCGGCGATAAGATATCCCGCAAACATCAGCATAAAGATGAAATAAGCGAAAAGATAAAGCGGTTTACGGGCAAACGTATCCAGCAGATAGCCGGAAAACGGGCGGATGCAGAGTGCAGCTACCGTATAACAGGAAAGCACGATGCCGATAGTGGAATTTCCTGCCTGAAAGAACTCGGATAAATAGAACGGCAAAACAGGAATCAGCAACCAGAAACCGAAGTAGAGCAGGAAGTTGGCTGCCAAGATGAAACAATAACCGGAAGTAATGAGTCTATCCTTTGCCATAATAAGTGAACGTTCAATTTGCTGATCGGAACGGTGATAAGCCATCCCGTTTCAGTGTAATCGGTATATTGATTAAATGCCAATGTCCCAATTACCATCAGATGGTTTTATTGGCACATTGGCATACTGGTAAATTCTGTGCTCTATTTAATATGCCGCTTCGAATTCTTTTAAGAAGCGTGTATCATTTTCGGAGAACATACGGAGGTCTTTTACCTGATATTTCAGGTTCGTGATGCGTTCGATACCCATTCCGAGAGCATAACCGCTGTATACTTTGCTGTCGATGCCGTTTGATTCGAGTACGTTCGGGTCTACCATACCGCAACCGAGGATTTCCACCCAACCGGTATGCTTGCAGAACGGACAACCTTTACCACCGCAAATGTTACAGCTGATATCCATTTCAGCACTTGGTTCTGTAAATGGGAAATAAGACGGACGCAGACGGATTTTGGTGTCTGTGCCGAACATTTCTTTGGCGAAGAGCAGCAATACCTGTTTCAAGTCGGTGAATGATACGTTTTTGTCTACATACAACGCTTCTACCTGATGGAAGAAACAGTGTGCACGGTAGCTGATAGCTTCGTTACGGTATACACGTCCCGGACAGATGATGCGGATAGGAGGTTTGGAAGTTTCCATCACACGGGTCTGTACGGAAGAAGTATGAGTACGGAGTACTACATCCGGATGAGCTTCGATGAAAAATGTGTCCTGCATATCGCGTGCCGGATGATCTTCGGCAAAGTTCAGTGCCGAGAATACATGCCAGTCGTCTTCGATTTCCGGACCTTCGGCGATGCTGAATCCCAGACGTGCGAAGATATCGATGACTTCGTTTTTTACAATTGTAATCGGATGACGTGTACCGAGTTCAATCGGATAAGCCGAGCGGGTCAGGTCAAGACCGTCGCAACTATTATCCTGGCTCTCGAACTGTTCCTTCAACGCATTGATTTTGTCCAGCGCTTTAGTTTTCAGTTCATTCAGTCTCATGCCGACTTCTTTTTTCTGTTCGGCAGCTACGTTACGGAAATCCGCCATCAAATCGTTAATGGCTCCCTTCTTACTTAGGTATTTGATGCGGAGAGCTTCGAGTTCTTCGGCATTGGAGGCGTGTAAGGCTTCCACCTCTTTCAGAAGTTGTTCAATCTTAGCTATCATATTTTTGATGTATTGTTATTCAGTTTCTTAGTAAAAACCGTGCAAAGATATAATTTTATCACGAACCATCGAAATAATTTGTATCTTTGTTGCCGAATGTACCGAAAATCGGGGAACACTTATGAAAAAGATTGTTATTTCTCTTCTGCTATTGACTTTATCGTTTCGCCTGTCAGCTCAGATCGACTATCTGGAGCCGGTGAAGCCTTTTACTACCTATACGGGTGAGTTGGGTGAGTATTATCGAAATGTCTTTTCTTTGCTTAATACAGGTTTTCAACAGCGTCCTTACGCGCGTTTTGTAGCCATTCCTTCTTTTTCACCGGAATATGCAATGTCGGTAGAGAAGAAGAACGGACGTTGTCTGTTGATTGCGAATACTTTGTCGCGTACCTATTGGCAGGCAGAGAAAGGAACGGTGAAAGTGGAAACTAAATCAGTGGAGATCAGTCAGTCCTTATACCAGTCTTTGGGAGCTATCGCCCGTCTGGTAACCAGCCAGATACAGGATTTGGACGGTTCGACAGCCGGACTGGATGGAGTTGTTTATTACTTCTCATCGACAGATGCGAAAGGAAAAGAGATGATGGGACGGAAGTGGTCACCCATGAAAGGTACTTTGATGGAGCGGCTTGTGTTGGTTTGTCAGTCGGCTTATATATTATCTCAGGGAGAAAATATTTTAGAACAGGCATTAGCGGAGGAAGCAACCGCTTTATTGAAAGAACTGGAGAACCGTACCAAAGAACAGCCGGACGCTTACAAAAGGCCGATGTATGTGGGGATTTACTCTGTCGGTCCGAAACTCAAAACGCATTCGGGAAAGCAAATAGAAGAATTACCCCACCTGACTGACGTTTGTGTGCAGGAATATGCAGCCGGACAAATGGTTTATCCTGCGGAATTGCTTAAAAACAATGTCTCGGGATATGCTTTGTGTGAGTTTACTATAGATAAGGAGGGAGTGATTCTTCGTCCTCATATATTGAAATCAACTCATCCGGAGTTTGCTGAAGAAGCTCTTCGCATTGTGAAGGAAATGCCAAATTGGACACCGGCACTGGTGGGAGGCAAGGCGGTTGAAAGTGATTATACCCTTTATGTCCCTTTCCGTCCCCAGTTGTATAAAGAACAGTTGCAGATACGCGAACGCGAGTTGTCCAAAAAACATTAACGCCCGGAACTTTTCTCTTTTTATATTGTATTATCATTGTAACCAATAAAAAAAGAGAAGATATGGATGATATGATTAACAGACACGATTCGATTGCTGAAGAAAATATCGAACCGAATGGCCGTCCGGCTAAGAATGAGTTTGAAGAATGGAGCACTGAAGTTACCGATCGTGCAGATAATGTATTCAAAGGTGATACGAAAGACGGTCCTATCAAGGATCGTGAGAAACGAATAAAAGAAATGGATGAAGTGATAAAAAAGGACCTTGAATAAAGGTCCTTTTTTATTGTATATATGATATCTTTTTTAACACGATCTCGTGCTTATCGTTGTAGGCCATGAGAAACTTTTCAGTAACTTTGTAGCCCAAAAATATAGATAGTATGATAAAGGTATTATTGCTTGATGTAGATGGAACTTTGTTGAGTTTTGAAACTCATAAGGTGTCGCAATCCTCTATAGATGCTCTTAAAAAAGTACATGATAGTGGAATTAAGATTGTGATTGCTACCGGTAGAGCGGCAAGTGATCTTCATGAGATTGATGATGCTGTGCCGTATGATGGAGTTATTGCACTTAATGGAGCAGAGTGTGTATTGCGTGACGGAAGTGTGATAAGAAAAGTAGCAATACCTGCACAGGATTTTAGAAAATCAATGGAGCTTGCACGGGAATTTGATTTTGCAGTCGCTCTCGAATTAAATGAAGGTGTATTTGTCAATCGCCTTACCCCGACTGTCGAACAGATTGCCGGAATTGTTGAGCATCCGGTTCCGCCGGTTGTCGACATCGAAGAGATGTTTGAAAGAAAAGAATGCTGTCAACTTTGTTTTTATTTTGATGAGGAAACAGAACAAAAAGTAATGCCGCTTCTGTCTGGTCTTTCCGCAACACGCTGGCATCCTTTATTTGCTGATGTTAATGTTGCAGGGACAAGTAAGGCAACCGGCCTCTCGTTATTTGCCGATTACTACAGGGTTAAAGTTTCTGAAATAATGGCGTGCGGTGATGGCGGTAATGATATCCCCATGCTGAAGGCCGCCGGAATAGGAGTGGCGATGGGAAATGCGTCCGAAAAAGTTCAGTCAGTTGCCGACTTTGTCACTGATACGGTGGACAATAATGGACTTTACAAGGCTTTGAAACATTTCGGGGTAATATAAATGTCTTAATGAAGCTTGGCTACAAAGCCAATCACAGGTTTAAAATAAAAAAAAGAGTAACTTATCATAAGTTACTCTTTTCATTTTGTGGAGCGTATCGGACTCGAACCGATCACCTCGACACTGCCAGTGTCGCGCTCTAGCCAGATGAGCTAACGCCCCATTTTTATGCCACTGATATAACGTTTGTCAACGTTTTGCTTTTGTTGGCGCAAATATAATGGAATATTCTGAAATAATTGCTATGTTTGCGGAAAATAATTTATTGAAAGGACAGATGATATGCTGATTTATAATACAACTTTTCAGGTGGACGATGCTGTTCACGATAATTTTTTGATTTGGATAAAGGAAAGCTATATACCTGAAGTACAGAAACACGGGACGTTGAAAGCACCGCGTATCTGTCGGATACTGAGCCATCGGGACGACGGAAGTTCTTATTCTCTGCAATGGGAAGTAGAGAGTAGTGGATTGCTGCATCGCTGGCACATGGAACAGGGAGTGCGGCTGAATGACGAACTTACGAAAATATTCAAGGATAAAGTAGTCGGTTTTCCGACATTGATGGAGATAGTAGAGTGATTCAACCGGTAAAAGAAAAGATTATTTTGGGTATAGACCCCGGTACGACCATCATGGGATATGGAGTCTTGCGCGTGAAAGGGACTAAGCCTGAGATGATCGCGATGGGAATTATCGATTTACGTAAATTTGCCAATCATTATCTGAAGCTGCGGCATATTCACGAACGGGTATTAAGTATCATCGAAAGCTATCTGCCTGACGAACTGGCTATCGAAGCTCCTTTTTTCGGCAAGAACGTACAGTCCATGTTGAAGTTGGGACGTGCTCAGGGAGTGGCGATGGCAGTGGCATTGAGCCGTGATATTCCGATCACAGAATATGCTCCTTTGAAGATCAAGATGGCTATAACCGGAAACGGACAGGCATCAAAGGAACAAGTAGCGGATATGCTGCAGCGTATGCTGCATTTTCCCAAAGAAGAGATGCCTACCTTTATGGATGCGACGGACGGTTTGGCGGCAGCCTATTGTCATTTTCTGCAAATGGGACGTCCGGCAATGGAAAAAGGATATAGCAGTTGGAAAGATTTTATTGCGAAAAATCCCGATAAAGTAAAATAAACCCGCAATGAAAGGCTGGGAGTGAGAAAAGTAATAAATAAGTAAGTGCGAAGGTAGTGTGAGTACCGCAGGGGAGGTTTAGTATGAAAATGGGAACCAATTATTTAGCGATATTAGGGGTGACTACGGTGACGACAGTAATGAGTTGTACTACTGCGAAAAAGGAATATATGTCTTATGAATTATATCCGGTCCGTACAGGAAGTCTGATTGAAATGGAGTATACACCGGAGGCAACGAAGTTTACTCTTTGGTCGCCTACGGCAGATGAAGTACGTCTGATGCTTTATGAGGCAGGCGAGGGCGGACATGCCTATGAAACGGTAAAGATGCAGTCGGGGGAAGAAGGAACCTGGACAGCTGTGGTAAGTAAGGACCTTATTGGCAAGTTCTATACTTTCAATGTGAAGATCGACGACAAGTGGCAGGGAGATACTCCCGGAATAAACGCCCGTGCTGTCGGAGTAAACGGGAAGCGGGCCGCCATTATCGACTGGCAATCCACCAATCCGGACGGTTGGGAGAGTGACACCCGACCTCCTTTGAAGTCTCCCGCCGATATGATTATTTATGAGATGCACCACCGTGACTTTTCGGTCGATTCTACTTCAGGAGTGAAGAATAAAGGAAAATATCTGGCACTGACCGAACATGGAACGATGAACTCCGACAAGTTACTGACAGGTATCGACCATCTGATTGAACTGGGCGTGACACACGTGCATCTGCTTCCTTCTTTTGATTACGCTTCGGTAGATGAAACCAGACTGAATGAAAATTCGTACAACTGGGGATATGATCCGCAAAACTATAATGTACCCGATGGTTCCTATGCCACTGATCCCTATCAGCCCGCCACTCGTGTGAAAGAATTCAAGCAGATGGTACAGGCACTGCACAAAGCTGGTATCCGTGTGATAATGGATGTGGTGTACAATCATACATTCAATACCGATGAAAGTAACTTCGAGCGCACCGTTCCCGGTTATTTCTATCGCCAGAAAGAAGATAAAACCTTGGCAAATGGCTCAGGCTGTGGTAACGAGACTGCCAGCGAACGCCTTATGATGCGTAAGTTTATGGTAGAATCCGTCCTTTATTGGATAAAAGAATATCATGTTGACGGCTTCCGGTTCGACTTGATGGGAATTCATGACATCGAAACGATGAACGAGATACGGAAGGCTGTGAATGCGGTCGATCCTACCATTTGCATTTACGGAGAGGGGTGGGCTGCCGAGGCGCCTCAGTATCCGGCTGACTCCTTGGCAATGAAGGGAAATATAGCACAGATACCCGGAGTTGCTGTCTTTTCTGACGAGCTGCGTGACGGGCTTTGCGGACCTGTAGGCGATAAGCGCAAAGGAGCTTTTCTTGCCGGAATTCCGGGAGGGGAGATGAGCGTAAAGTTCGGCATAGCAGGCGCTATCGAGCATCCGCAAGTACAGTGCGATTCGGTTAATTATACTCAAAAGCCGTGGGCGAAACAGCCTGTGCAAATGATCAGTTATGTTTCCTGTCACGACGGGCTGTGTTTGGTAGACCGACTGAAGGCAAGCATGCCGGACATCACTCCCGAACAACTTATACGTCTCGATAAACTGGCACAGACTGTGGTCTTTACTTCACAAGGTATTCCGTTTATTTACGCCGGAGAAGAAATCATGCGTGATAAGCAAGGCGTGGACAATAGTTATAAGAGCCCGGATGCAGTGAATGCCATCGACTGGCGGCGCAAAACCACCAGCGCAGATGTTTTCATGTATTATAAACGATTGATCGATCTGCGTAAATCTCATCCGGCCTTCCGCATGGGAGATGCAGGACAGGTTCGAAAACATCTGGAATTTCTTCCTGTGGAAGGAAGCAACCTGATTGCTTTCCGTCTGAAAGACCATGCAAATGGAGATCATTGGGAAGATATCATCGTCGCATTTAATTCTCGTCCTACTCCTGCCAGGCTTACTATTCCGGTTGGTAAATATACAGTGGTATGTAAAGACGGAGTGATAGATGTACGTGGATTAGGCATACAAAACGGACCGGAAGTTATTATTCCCGGTCAGTCAGCTTTGATTTTATATAAGTAAATTCAGTCTTTTGATAATCGAACAGAATAGAAGAATATGATTCAGAATACATTCAACATGGCGGGGGGCGTGGCACGCAACCCGCTTGTGCGTTTAGCTGCACCCATCACGGCAACGATTTCAGCCGGAGAACACATTGCAATTGTAGGGCCCAACGGGGGAGGAAAAAGTCTTTTTGTCGATACGCTGATCGGTAAATACCCATTGCGTGAAGGGACGCTGCAATATGACTTTTCTCCTTCTGCCACCCAGACCGTCTATGATAATGTGAAGTATATCGCTTTCCGTGACACTTATGGGGCTGCAGATGCTAATTATTACTATCAGCAACGCTGGAACGCCCACGATCAGGACGAAGCGCCCGATGTTCGTGAAATGCTGGGAGAAATTAAGGATGAACAACTGAAACAAGAACTATTTGAACTTTTTCGCATAGAACCGATGCTTGATAAGAAAATAATTCTTCTCTCCAGTGGCGAACTGCGTAAGTTCCAGCTGGCCAAAACTCTGTTGACGGCTCCCCGTGTATTGATTATGGATAATCCGTTTATCGGGCTGGATGCACCTACCCGCGAGTTGCTGTTCTCTTTACTCGATCGTTTGACAAAGATGTCGTCCGTACAGATTATTCTGGTATTGTCAATGCTGGATGATATTCCTTCATTTATTACCCACGTAATTCCTGTGGATAAAATGATGGTGTACTCCAAAATGGAACGTGAGGCCTATCTGGAAGCTTTTCGTTCTAGGGATGTAGCTGTTTCTTTTGATGAGTTACAGCAACGTATCGTTGATTTGCCCTATGGTGGCAATAATTACGATTCTGATGAAGTGGTCAAATTGAATAAAGTCAGCATCCGGTATGATGACCGCACTATTCTGAAAGAGCTCGACTGGACGGTGCGACGTGGTGAGAAATGGGCATTGAGCGGTGAAAACGGAGCCGGAAAATCTACTTTGTTAAGCCTTGTCTGTGCGGATAATCCACAATCATATGCTTGTGACATCAGTCTTTTCGGGCGGAAGCGGGGTACAGGGGAGAGTATTTGGGAAATTAAAAAGCATATTGGCTATGTAAGTCCGGAGATGCATCGTGCTTATCTCAAAAATCTGCCGGCTATTGAAATCGTGGCCAGTGGGCTTCATGACAGCATCGGGCTGTACAAACGTCCCCAGCCGGAACAAATGGCCATCTGCGAATGGTGGATGGATATATTTGGTATTGCGGAATTGAAAGACAAACCTTTTTTGCAACTTTCCAGTGGAGAACAACGGCTGGCATTGCTGGCACGTGCTTTTGTGAAGGACCCGGAGCTGCTGATTCTGGATGAACCGCTTCACGGTCTGGATACTTACAACCGTCGTATGGTAAAGAAGATTATTGAAGCTTTCTGCCATCGCAAAGACAAGACGATGATTATGGTGACTCACTACGAATCAGAGTTGCCGGGCACTATTACAGACCGTATTTTCCTGAAGAGAAACCGATGAAATGGACTGTTGTCTGAAAAATAATGTTTGGCTCTGCCATTCTGAATATAATGAAGGATGACAGAGCAATTTAAAAGAGATTTTTCTTTAATTAATTGGATGGGTGAACCAAAAGCAGGACCCTTTTCCTGGTTCTGATTCCACACCGATTTTCCCTCCCAGTTGCGTGACGATACTTTGGCAGATAGACAGTCCGAGTCCCGTACCGGGAATAAAACTGTTGAGTTTTACAAATCGGGTGAAGATAGCTTCCTGTTTTTCCGGCTCTATCCCCATTCCCGTGTCCTGAACGGAGAATTTCACTTCGTTTCCGTCTATTTGGTAGTCGATGGTGATATTTCCTTCGGAAGTGAATTTTAATGCGTTAGTCACAAAGTTCAGTAATACCTGATAAAGTCTGTTCTTGTCACTGGTGAACGTCAGTTCGGGTAAATTATCTTTCAGGCGGAGTTCTACTTGCGGACTAGTTTTCATTTGTATAGCCTGAAACAGATCGTTACAAAGCTGTTTCGCATTCACCCTTTCAGGAATAATGTCGAAAGTTTCCGCTTCGATTTTCGATAAGTCGAGGATATCGGAAATAAGCTGAAGTAACAACTTGTTATTATCTTCTATGATCGTGATATACTGATGCTTTTCTTCCTGATCCTCCGCCTCTTCCAGCATACTTGAGAAACCGACGATCGCATTGAGCGGAGTACGTATCTCGTGACTCATGTTGGCAAGGAAGGCAGATTTTAAACAATCCGCTTCTTCGGCTTTCTCTTTGGCTTTGATAAGCATTTGCTCGGTTTCTTTTAGCTGGGTAATATCAAAGTTGATACACAGCATTTCGATGACATTATCCTGCGGTCGGTAGTTGCGGACCAACACATTCACCCGTGTCCACGTATAACTTCCGTCGGCTCTGCGGATACGTACATCCCTGCATAATTTCGTACTTTCGCCTTTGACCACTTTCGCCAGAAAGTCGAGCATAACAGCCCGGTCCTCCGGATGAAAGTGAGAATGGATACCGATAATTTCCGGTAGGGGCGTGCCTTCCTCTTCTCCTACATTTTTATACCAGCTGCTTAAGGCATAACCATTGCGGCTTAACGCATCAAAATGAGCGTATCCAACCTTGGCATAATCTCCTACCAGTTCAAAGAAATTTTTAAATTCCTGAATTTTGTTGTAGGCGATGGTGTTTTCCGTCTTATCTACGTTTATCAACAGATAATTGATGGGCTGCCGGTCATGATCATAGAGTGTTGTTATTCTTGTTGTCAGATTAATGAAACCGGATGTTTTTTCCGATTCATAATATCCTTTGATTTTTGAAAAATCATATTGGAAGGTGAATTCAACCTCTTCATTATCTCTGATCTTTAGCTTTATTTCTTCGGGTAGTGCCGGATTCTCAAAGATATTGATACCAATAACTTTTTCTTTATGGGTGATATGGAACATTTCCAGTTCCTTTTTATTCAAGTCAAGCAGATAACCGTCTTTATTATACAGTTCAATGCCGACGGGAAGGTTTTTATAGATATTGTGCAGGATACGTTCACTGTTTTGCAGTGCCTGATAGGCGGAAGCCATGTGGGGACCATCTTGAGTTTCTGCTATTCCGTATATTTTGGTGTTTCCTTCCCTATCAGTTTCCTGAAAGCATATTTTACTGCGAATCCATACTTCCCCGTGGGGAGTATGGAGCAGGTACACCTCCTCAATGCTCTGTTGCAATTTATCGAAAGAGTAGCTGGTAGTATGGTGCTGATCCTCCCTTAGAATACGTTTATTGAAATCTTCAAAACTGATCACTCCGTTTTCGTCTATCCCGAGTAATCGGGAGATAAACTCGGAACATACATAACTTTCTGTTTTTAAGTCCGCTTCCCACCATCCCATATTCGCTTTATTCAGCAGTTTTTGCAGGAATGTGTATTCTTTCTGTTTGCTTGTTTCCAATGTCTGACTTGTTTTAACTGGCGGTTGAATATTCATTTAGTCCGTAAAAATAATCATTTTTATTGAATTCTTTTCAATAAACCATCACTTTTAGGTATTGATACCTGCTGATTCTTTCGTGAACTTTGTAGAGTAACAAAATGTTGTATATATAAAAAGATGAAAGGAGATCATTAAGAATGAAAAAGATAGTATTACTTCGTCATGGAGAAAGTGCTTGGAACAAAGAAAACCGTTTCACAGGTTGGACGGATGTAGACCTGACGGAAAAGGGAGTTGCCGAAGCGGAAAAGGCGGGCGTTACGTTGAGGGAATATGGCTTCAACTTCGATAAAGCCTATACTTCTTATCTGAAGAGGGCAGTCAAAACCTTGAACTGCGTGCTTGATAAAATGAATCTGGACTGGATTCCTGTCGAGAAGAGCTGGCGTCTGAATGAGAAGCATTATGGCGACCTGCAAGGACTCAATAAGGCGGAAACAGCTGAGAAATACGGAGAAAAGCAAGTGCTGATATGGCGCCGCAGTTATGATATTGCTCCCAATCCGCTTTCCGAAAGCGATTTGAGAAATCCGCGTTTCGATTTCCGCTATCACGAAGTACCCGATGCGGAGCTGCCGCGTACCGAATCATTAAAAGATACCATCGACCGTATTATGCCGTACTGGGAGTCGGATATATTTCCGGCTTTAAGAGATGCGCATACCTTGCTGGTTGTCGCGCACGGCAATAGTCTGCGAGGTATCATCAAGCATTTGAAACATATTTCTGATGAAGATATCATCAAACTGAATCTTCCTACTGCCGTTCCTTATGTATTTGAGTTCGACGAGAACCTGAATGTTGCCAACGATTACTTCCTGGGCAATCCGGAAGAAATTCGTAAGCTGATGGAAGCGGTAGCCAATCAGGGGAAGAAAAAATAGCAGGCTTCATCGCCTGTATATAAATTGTTATACATAAAAAAAATAAAGTTATGAGTAAAGTAGTTGATTTATTAGGAGATAAGACCAGTTATTATCTGGACCATACCTGTAAGACCATTGATAAGTCGTTGATTTATATACCTTCACCGGATACTATTGATAAAGTCTGGATTGATTCGGACCGAAACATAAAAGTATTGAATAGCCTGCAAACCCTTTTAGGGCATGGACGCTTGGCAAATACGGGTTATGTGTCCATTCTTCCTGTCGATCAGGATATTGAGCATACAGCCGGCGCATCCTTTGCACCGAATCCCATTTATTTCGATCCGGAGAATATTGTGAAACTGGCTATCGAAGGAGGCTGTAATGCAGTAGCTTCCACATTCGGTATTCTAGGATCAGTCGCACGTAAATATGCGCACAAAATACCTTTCGTGGTAAAGTTGAATCACAATGAGCTGCTGACTTATCCGAATACATACGATCAGGTATTGTTCGGCACGGTGAAAGAAGCTTGGAATATGGGAGCCGTAGCAGTAGGAGCAACTATTTATTTCGGTTCGGAACAGAGTCGCCGCCAGTTGGTAGAGATTGCTGAGGCTTTCGAATATGCTCACGAGCTTGGTATGGCTACCATTCTGTGGTGTTATTTGCGTAATAGCGATTTCAAGAAGGGAGCTATCGATTATCATGCTGCTGCCGACCTTACCGGACAGGCTGACCGTTTGGGAGTTACCATCAAAGCGGACATTGTGAAGCAGAAACTTCCTACCAATAATGGTGGTTTCAAAGCGATTGGTTTCGGAAAGACAGATGAACGCATGTACACGGAACTCACATCGGAACACCCGATCGATCTCTGTCGTTATCAGGTGGCAAATGGTTATATGGGACGTGTCGGATTGATCAATTCCGGTGGAGAATCTCATGGGGCTTCCGATTTGCGTGATGCGGTCATTACGGCAGTTGTCAATAAGCGTGCCGGTGGTATGGGGTTGATCAGCGGACGTAAAGCCTTCCAGAAGCCGATGAATAAGGGTGTCGAATTATTAAACGCTATTCAGGATGTCTACCTCGATCCGGCAATAACCATTGCCTGATCTAGGAAAGATGAGAAATAATTCTTATCTTTGACTACCAGATAGTTAACCATTAAAAAATAGAATTATGAAGTTTTTTATTGACACAGCCAATTTGGAGCAGATTCAGGAGGCGTATGACCTCGGAGTACTTGACGGAGTGACTACCAATCCTTCGCTGATGGCGAAAGAAGGCATTAAAGGTACGGAGAATCAGCGTGAACATTACATTAAAATATGTAAAATTGTCAATGCTGATGTAAGTGCGGAAGTAATAGCAACGGATTATGAAGGGATGATCCGCGAAGGGGAAGAGCTTGCCGCACTCAATCCGCACATTGTTGTCAAGGTGCCTTGTATTGCTGATGGTATCAAAGCTATCAAGTACTTTACAGAAAAAGGAATCCGGACCAATTGTACATTGGTATTTTCCGTCGGGCAGGCATTGCTGGCTGCAAAGGCCGGAGCGACTTACGTTTCGCCTTTTGTCGGACGCCTGGATGATATTTGCGAAGACGGGGTAGGGCTTGTCGGTGATATTGTACGTATGTATCGCACCTATGATTACAAGACTCAGGTATTGGCGGCTTCTATCCGCAATACGAAGCACATCATCGAGTGTGTGGAGATGGGAGCAGATGTGGCTACCTGTCCGTTGAGTGCTATCAAAGGGTTGTTGAATCATCCGCTGACTGATTCGGGATTGAAGAAATTTTTGGAAGATTATAAAAAGGTGAATGGATAATTGGGTTTGAGAAACTAAATTTTCTCAAAGAATTTATTTTAAAGGGGCTTCTGACATATTTTATGTCAGAAGTCCTTTTTTAGTAAATTTAATATAGTCAAACAAGATAAAACTAAGATATCGTGTTTATTCATCTTACTTTGTAGGTTGTAATAAAACTAGTGATGTAAATAATGAATAAAAATGGATTTAGTCGATGTGCCGATATCTATATCGGCCGTTTGCGAGAGGAGGGCCGCTATTCTACAGCGCACGTCTATCAGAACGCCCTTCTTTCTTTTAGCAAGTTTTGTGGTGTCCATAGTGTGTCTTTCCGTCAAGTCACCCGTGACCGCCTTCGCCGTTATGAACAGCATCTTTACGCATGTGGTCTGAAGCCCAATACGATTTCCACGTATATGCGTATGCTTCGTAGTATCTACAATCGTGGTGTGGAGGCGGGTAGCGCTCCTTATGTCCACCGCCTGTTTCATGAGGTCTATACGGGAGTGGACGTTCGTCAGAAAAAGGCGCTTCCCGTCGTCGCTCTTCGCAGGCTTCTTTATGAAGACCCCCATTCTGACCGTCTCCGCCGTACCCAGGCTATCGCCGCTCTGATGTTCCAGTTTTGCGGGATGTCTTTCGCCGATCTGAGCCATTTGGAGAAATCCGCTCTTGATAGCAACGTGCTGCGCTACAATCGTGTCAAGACGAAGACTCCCATGAGCGTTGAGGTTCTGGACAGCGCACAGGAGATGCTCGAGCAGCTCCGTAACCGGCAGTCTCCCCGTCCCGGCTGTCCCGACTACCTTTTCGGCATCCTTCAGGGAGATAAGAAAAGGAAGGATGAGAAAGCTTACCGTGAATACCAGTCCGCTCTCCGGAGATTCAACTACTGCCTGAAATCCCTGGCAAAGCGGCTGCGTCTTAACTTCCCCGTCACTTCCTACACGCTGCGCCATTCTTGGGCTACCACTGCCAAGTACCGTGGTGTCCCTATCGAGATGATCAGCGAGTCGCTTGGGCATAAGTCGATCAAGACCACGCAGATTTATCTGAAAGGCTTTGAGCTGAAAGAGCGTACGGAGGTAAACCGGATGAATTTGTCTTACGTTAAGAGGTGCGGTTCTGGCCTGTATGTGTGATTTAGAATTCTGATATACAGTGTTTATTGGTGTGTGTTACTTCTTAGGTAACGGAATGATTCATGGCGCAAAGATGGACATATTTATGAAAATACGCAAACAAAAATGAAATTAATTTCTTAAAATGAATCAAAAGTCGGCATAACAGACGGAAAATGACAATATCCGTGTTATGTCTTTTTTTTATTCCAATTTATGAAAAACACCTTCACTTCTGCCTTATTTCCTGAATACCAGTCCTCTTCCGATGTTTTCGTTGAAAAAAGTTCCCTGTTTCGCTTGTCCTTTGTTTGTGAGTTACCTAAGAAGTAACGGATAAACATGGGGTAAAAAAACATGATTTTAAGAAAAAAGAAATCACTCAATGCTGGGCCTATTAATGGGACAGGGGAAGGCGTAGCACACTCAAAACGCTGGTATGTTGCTTTGGTTCGGATGCACCATGAAAAGAAGGTTTCCGAGCATCTGGACAAGATGGGTATCGAGAATTTCGTTCCCGTTCAACAGGAATTCCACCAATGGAGCGACCGTCGCAAGCTGGTCACCTCCGTCTTGCTTCCTATGATGGTCTTCGTACACGTTGACCCTAAGGAACGCATGGAAGTCCTGAGTTTTTCTACTGTCAGCCGTTACATGGTGATGCGCGGCGAGAGTAGTCCTGCTGTAATTCCTGACGAGCAGATGGCTCGTTTCCGTTTCATGCTTGATTATTCGGAAGAATCGATAAGCATGAACAGTTCTCCTTTGGCTCGTGGCGAAAAGGTTCGCGTGATCAAAGGTCCGTTGACGGGTCTTGTTGGCGAACTGGTCAATGTGGATGGTAAAAGTAAGATTGCTGTTCGCTTGAATATGCTGGGATGCGCCTGTGTTGATATGCCTGTCGGTTATGTAGAGCCGATTATGGCGGCTGTTTAAGGCAAGGGATATGGATGCTATTATTTTACAAGAAAATATAGAGGGTTTATTAAGTTTGGTACGTATGCTGCTTCCTGGTGGGGGGAGTGCAGGCTGCGTGTATTTGGATGATCTTTCAGCATTACAACGATCCATCCACGAAAAGATTAACGATTTATATTCTCAACGGGGGGAGACACCGGAGCAGGATGCTACCCTGTGTTTGGCCATCCTTCAGGGATATAATGTGTCGATGTACGCCAATCCGGAAGACGAAGAAAGAAAACAGGCTGTTTTGACCCGTTCTCTGTCTCTTCTCGATGTTCTTCCCCCTTCTCTTCTTAAGCAACAGTTATCTGCCGTCTGTCATGGGATGCAGGAACTGTGTGAAATCAACTGAAACTTTTTTATTTGTCAATGAAAATACAACGACTTTTTAGCATTCTACTATTTTGTTTGATGCTGGGAAGTGGCTCGCTTATGGCTCAGTCCATGAGTGACTCACAGGTACTGGAATATGTAAAAGACGGCATCCGCCAAGGCAAGGAACAGAAGCAGCTTGCTTCCGAACTAGCCCGTAAGGGTGTAACCAAAGAACAGGCAATGCGTGTGAAGCAGCTATACGAGCAGCAGAACAATGTAAATACCTCGAAATCAACGGGCACGGACATCAACGAATCCCGCCTGCGTGAAGAGACTAAGAAGAATACTTCCGATATGCTGGAGGATCATCCGACTACTCAGGACCTTGCCCGTGGTGATCAGGTCTTCGGACGTAACATCTTCAATACCCGCAACCTGACGTTCGAGCCTAGTGTCAACCTTGCCACTCCTGCCAATTACCGTCTGGGTCCCGGTGATGAAGTCATCATCGATATCTGGGGTGCTAGCCAGAACACGATCCGCCAGCAGATCTCTCCTGAAGGCACCATCAATATTCAGAAGATCGGTCCTGTCAACCTTAGCGGTATGACAGTCTCCGCCGCCAACGACTATCTGAAGGGCGCCCTGAATAAGATCTATAACGGTC
>OJQZ01000491.1_pt1 | contig 33865 bp, 25 predicted proteins | sample 1599071 | NCBI WGS metagenome assembly OJQZ01 (sample SAMN03922525, study PRJEB24848) | human gut metagenome | isolation source: stool sample | host: Homo sapiens | place: Germany | collected 2010-05
TTCGGAAATAGAAATCGAAGCAAAGCTCAAAGAGCAAATACAGGCACTTGTTCGTAACGGAATCTTTTTCGACTTTGAAAAAAGAAAAGCAGCCCCCGTACAATCTAAATTCGGGGGAAAACCGGCCCTACCGAAAAAATTCGAATGGCCTCACTACACCGATGAATACGGCGAACACATCGTTCTCCCGTTTTTCCTGCAACTATCTTGCGAAGAACTATCGGTTTACGACACAGACAATCTCCTTCCACACGAAGGCATGTTCTATCTCTTTTATGATCTCACGAATCAACCGTGGAGAAATAGTAAGGGAGCAAAACTATTATACACCCCTACTCCCATTTCCGAATTAGTACCGACCAATTTCCCCGACAATCTACCGGAAGAACACAGGCTTCCCGAAATGGCGCTCAAATTCACAGCCCATACTTGTGCTCCCGATTGGGAAGATTATGTCGGTATAACAGGCGATGACAACACCGCATATACCGATTGGGATATCATAGAACGAAAATTAGGGAAATGGGGATATCCCCACATGGAATCGGCCGGACGTATCTTGGGATACGCCTCACTCATTCAAAACGGTATAGCCGAAGCATGCGAATCGAGAGCGCAAGAGGAGAAACAACAGACATATAGCAAAAAGTCTGCCCGCGAATGGATTTTACTTCTGCAACTCAACTGTATCGAGGAAGAAGAGGTAGATATACCGTTCGGGGACTGCGGAAGCCTTTACTTTTATATCCGGCAACGAGACTTGGAAAGGCGAGATTTCAGTCAAATTCAATTCGAGCTGCAATGCTATTAGAAAATTCGGCTCAGTAGAAAATCGGTGGGATAGACATGAATTTTAGCGATGTCATGCCGACAAGCACATTCCGGTTCCCTCGGCGAGTGGTTAAACAAGCAGCCGAATAGATTTTTGACAAAAATCAACCCCTCCTTTACTACTCGACACCCGCCCTATATCTTACTTGACAACAAACACCCTGTAAGGCTATGAGGCTCAGCAAGGAGGAGGGTGAAATCCACTTCGAACATTTTTAAGCTCCTCCATTGCCGTGCCCCGTAACATTACAGGGTGGCACGTATAAAATCGGAATAGAAGCGAAAGAGAAATACATCTCACCCTCCTCCTCTGTGTTTTGCGCAGCAAAATATAGGGGAGGTGGCACGTAGTGACGGAGGGGTTAAAAAACAGCGACAGTAACAGCAACAAAATCAAATCTCAACCATTCCCCCTACCTGGCTTCGCCACATAGGGAGAAGATTAAAAATGATATTTCTCATTTCTGCATAAGGATAGATTTTAAACTTCTCCCCTGTGTTGCGCCAGCAATATAGGGGAGACACCGAAGAAACAATAGTTTCTGAGGAGAGGGGTTAAAAGATTGGATAGCACAATCCCCTCTGATTTCCTACTGTGCCGAAAACTCCAATCTATCTTAACCCGACATTTATAAAAAGAAAAGAGCCGAATTTTTTCGGCTCTTTTTCTTTTAGGCTACCCAATATATTTATTTTACAGGTTTCAAGGCCTCCATTATAGCGGCTTCCAATTCATCGGCCAATTCGGGGTTATCCTCTATACATTTCTTGGCGGCATCACGACCTTGCCCAAGTTTAGTATCCCCGTAACTGAACCAAGAGCCGCTCTTCTTGATAATACCTTTATCGACTCCCAAATCGATAATCTCTCCTGCACGGGAAATCCCTTCGCCAAACATGATGTCAAACTCGGCTTTGCGGAAAGGAGGTGCGACTTTATTCTTCACCACTTTCACACGAGTCTGGTTACCGATAACCTCATCACCATCTTTTAACTGACTGACCCGACGTATATCGAGACGCACGGAAGCATAGAATTTCAAGGCATTACCTCCCGTCGTCGTTTCGGGATTTCCAAACATGACCCCGATTTTATCGCGCAACTGGTTGATAAAAATACAGGTCGTGTTTGTCTTGCTGATCGTCGCCGTGAGTTTACGCAACGCCTGTGACATCAACCGGGCTTGCAAACCCATTTTCGAGTCACCCATATCTCCTTCCAACTCAGCCTTAGGAGTTAAAGCGGCAACCGAGTCGATAACGACTATATCGACAGCCGATGAACGAATCAACTGGTCTGCAATCTCCAACGCCTGCTCTCCACTGTCGGGCTGCGAAATCCACAGATTCTCCACATCGACACCCAACTTTTCGGCATAAAAGCGATCGAACGCATGCTCGGCATCGATAATAGCCGCAATACCACCCGCTTTTTGAGCCTCTGCAATGGCATGTATGGCCAAAGTCGTTTTACCGGACGACTCCGGTCCATAAATCTCGATGACACGGCCTCTCGGATAACCTCCTACTCCCAACGCCGCATTCAAAGCGATGGAACCAGTGGGTATCACAGCGACTTCCTCTACCGAGTCATCTCCCAGTTTCATAATAGCACCTCGGCCATAACTCTTTTCTATCTTGTCCATGGCCGCTTGTAAAGCCTTTAATTTCTCAGACGAAACCGGCACTCGTTTGCCGGCAGTTTCTTGTTGTTCTTCCATAACGATATATTTTTATTTATTTTTCAAAATTTGTGAAGCATGATTCTTTGTATCCACCTTTTCTATAATATCGGTGATCACACCGTTCTCATCTATTATAAAAGTAGTCCGCACCGTTCCCATATAAGTACGACCGGCCATCTTTTTCTCCCGCCACACACCGAAGGCCTCGTTCAATTTACACTCGGTATCGGCTATAAGAGAAAACGGCAAAGACTGCTTCTCGATAAACTTGCGATGAGATGCCTCGCCGTCCTTGCTCACGCCTATCACGGCATAGCCCGATGCTTGTAATTCGGCGTAATGATCCCGCAAGCTGCATGCTTCGGCAGTACACCCGGGCGTATTGTCTTTCGGATAAAAATAAAGTATCAATTTACTTCCGGCAAAATCACTTAGCCGAATCTCCTTACCAGTCTGATCTACACCCAATATCTCGGGCGCTTTATCTCCTCGTTTCAATGCCATACTATATTCTATTAGTTTACAAAAATAGTGTACAAGAAAACAGCGACAAAACCGTCCTATCTATACCGCACACACTTGCCTTTGTTCATTACACAAATATACCACTTTTTCTCTCTCCTTCCATCAAAACCAAATAGACAATTACCTATTTTTTCTCTGACGAAGGCATGAAAATCGGCCGTGTCCCGTTATAATCCGGTAAACTCATTTCCATTCTCTTTCCGCTCTATCTTTAAGCGATACAAATATAGAACCGGACATAAGCAGATTATATACACATAAAAGTTAATATATACTAACAAATAAATCCATCAATCGAAATGATTAACTCACAATTTAACAAATCCTCTATAACCATTTGGTCAATAAAATATTCCCCTATTTCAAAAATATTGTTATATTTGCATGTGATGATAAAAAATATTGCCTATGATTATATAAAGAATCCGATACATACACTATAAAAACATATTGAAAAAAGCGTTTTAGCTATATTCTTCCTATCTAAAAGTTTGGCGACTTAAAAGGCAAAGAAGGATAATAGGTGAAATGCTCACGTGTAGCGTGGGCTTTTTGTATTATCTTGTTTGCCTAGGTTTCGCCAAACACCTTAGATAGCAAGATATGTTAAAAAGTGCCACGCTTTTTTTGTGTACGTATCTAACCCACGATTTCTGGCACTCAAACAACGGAGTATTCCGAAAGGCCGATAATAAAAACGAGTAGGAATTTTTACATTTTACTATTATGAAAAATTTATTTTTAATTCTGTTTCTAATACTAGGAATAGGTATAACTTATGCAGGAAAAAATTATAAAGTTACCGTTACATACGAAATAATATATGAATATTACGATGATAGTAACGGTAGTTACATGGGAGAAAAACCAGCAGGCACAAGTAGTAATAAATTCTCCTTTTATGCCGAAACGCCCCATGAAGCCGAGGAAAAGGCTATAAGTCAATGCTCATCGACATGTTCTTCTTCTGGAACATATCAAGGTCCGGGAGAATACAAGGGTAAAAAATGCAAAGTATATCAAAAAAGAAGGGTTATTTCTGCAAGAGCACAATAATAAAAAAGCGAGTATGAAAGTTAAAAATTTCAGATCAAATTCAACAATGACATTCTTGTTCATTGTTACCACAACATTATTGTTTTCATCATGCGCCTCATTCATCAGCACAATGGAATCGACCGATTGGAAAAAAACGACCAACGATAACATCGAGTTACTGAATGATGCCATGCAAACAGGGTCTAACAAAGATAAGTAAATAGCATAATCTTATTAAACCCATAAGACAGATGTAATAGAGGACTCATTTATATCCTCTATTACATCATAAAAAACAGAAAAAAATTATTCTTTAACTCAGTAAAAAAATTCCAAGCTAAATTCGACAAAATCTTATACCAAATCAAGCCTGCTTTTTATACGTCAATGCCGCCATACTATTGAACAAAACGGCAAAGACGGCTAATGCTACGTAATTAGGCCATAATTCGATAAACATCGTTCCTTTCAGATAAACCGAACGCATCACCTCGACAAAATAACGAGGAGGCAAAATGTATGTAATCCATTGCGCCCATGTCGGCATAGATTCTATCGGAGTGAACAATCCGCTCATCAAAATAAAAATCATCACGAAAAAGAACATGACAAACATGGTCTGCTGCATGGTCGACGAGTTATTAGCGATTGTCACCCCCATACCCGACATCGTAAACACAAAAAGCAAAGCCGCCAGATAAATGGAGCCGGGAGAACCTTCGGGTGAAAGCCCATAAACCAACCATGCCAACACCATGGCGACGGTCAATACAAGAAAACCGATAATCCAATAGGGTATCAATTTAGCCAATGTAAACGATAAACGACTAACCGGAGTAACATTGATTTGCTCGATAGTACCTATTTCTTTCTCGCTTACGAGATTCAAAGCCGGTAAAAAACCGCAAATCATTACCAACAACATAATCATCAATGCCGGTATCATGAAATGTTTATAATCGAGAGTAGGATTATACCGATTCTGTACCGTAAACAAATCGGGAGATACAACGACCGATTTCTCTCGCTGTAATTCGCCGAAAGTCTGCATGACGAGCTGTACCATATACTGTGAGCCAAGTCCTCCTTTCATAGCGTTTATACCATTCACGTCTATCCCTATCCGCTTGGGCGAATCACCAATTAACGAAAGTTCGAAATCGTTCGGGATAGTCAGTATCACATCGGCCTCACCCCCTTCCAACAAGGAGAATGAGTCGTCATAACTTTCGGTAACGCCTCTCAAATTAAAATAGTCCGAAGCCTCTATTTTCTGGATAATCCGCCGGGAAGTCTCCGAATGATCATTATCGACCACCGAAACGCCTATATGCCGCACATCCATCGTTGTTACCCACGGAATAATCAATATCACCATTACAGGGAAAACAATCACCAACTTCGGCAAGAACGCATTCCGAAAAAATTGTCGTATCTCTTTATCTAATAAAACAAACAATGTTTTCATCGTTATTCGAGTTTATCGTTAAACTTTTTAAGGGCGACACCCACCAGAACAGCCGTCATGGCAAAGAGAATACAGGCTTGCTGCCATACTTCGGCGAATGGCATGCCCCCTATCATCAGTTTTCGCACGGCATCGATATACCAACGAGCCGGCACGATACACGACAATGCCTGTAAAATGCCGGGCATATTCTCCACCGGAAACAACATTCCCGACAACATTATAATAGGCAACATCAGTACCATACCCGAAATGAGCATTGCCGTAACCTGCGTATTAGCCATTGTAGAAATAAACAATCCTAATGCCAGCGAAAGCACCAAATAGAGCAAAGAAAGCCCTACTAAACCAACCATCGAACCCGACATCGGTACTCCGAGGACGTATCGCGCCAATACCAGAATAACGACAAGATTCACGCACGAAAGCAAAAAATAAGGAATCATCTTGGCAAAAATGATCCATATCGGTCGCACCGGCGACACCAACAGGACCTCCATCGTACCGGTCTCTTTTTCCCTCACGATAGATACAGAAGTCATCATGGCACAAATCAAAATAAAAATCAATCCCATGATTCCCGGCACGAAATTGTAAGAACTCTTCATCTGCGGGTTGTACAACACCCGTGTCGCCGGAGCGACCAACGCGACGGAAATTCCCGACTGAAAAGAACTTTGTAAATATCCTAAACCTGTACCTGCATTATTGGGATTCGACGCATCGAGAATAAACTGCACCGCCGCCTCTGAGACTCCCTCAATCCCGGCATTCGTCACCAACCGGTCATAATCCTCAGAAAAAACCACCACCGCGGTAACATCGCCCTTCCGCAAAACATCGTCGATCTCGGCCTGAGAAATATATCCTTCGAATGTAAAATACGGATTGGCCTCCATACGCTCGATTTGCTGTCGAATAGTTTCCGTGCGGTTGGGAGCCACTACGGCAAAATCGATATTATTCATTTCGGTCGATATAGCGAAACCGAACAAAAGAATCTGCACGATAGGGAGCAACAGCACGATCAACATCGTGCGTTTATCCCGTAAAATATGCAAAGCCTCCTTTTTGACAAATGACAAAAATCCTCCCATATCTATTCTCCCCGTTTAGCGCTGCGAGCCAAAATCCTGAAAACTTCGTCCATCGACCCGACAGCATATTGTTTCTTCAATTCGGCCGGAGAACCCAAAGCCTTTACTTTTCCATCGACCATGATAGATACCCTCGAACAATATTCCGCTTCATCCATATAGTGCGTAGTTACAAAAACAGTCGTTCCCCCGGAAGCGGCTTCATAAATCATCTCCCAAAATTGACGACGGGTAACCGGGTCCACTCCTCCCGTAGGTTCGTCGAGAAAAACCACCTCCGGGCGATGCAAAGTCGCAATGGAAAAAGCCAACTTCTGTTTCCAGCCTAAGGGAAGAGAACCTACCAGCGTATCAATTTCCGATCGGAAATGCAATCGATTCAACATCTCCACCGTCCGGCGAAGCATTTGGTAACGGCTCAGCCCATAAATTCCGGCATACAGACGGATATTCTCGCGAACAGTCAAGTCATCGTACAACGAAAATTTCTGACTCATATAACCGATATGCTTCTTTATCTCCTCTCCCTGCGTCATCACATCGTACCCGGCAACCATTCCGCGACCCGATGTCGGATAACTCAACCCGCAAAGCATACGCATGGCTGTGGTCTTTCCGGCTCCATTAGCGCCTAAAAAACCGAATATCTCCCCTCGTTTCACATCGAACGTTATATGGTCGACCGCAACAAAATCGCCGAAACATTTACACAAATCCCTAACCGATATAATTATATCATTCATGCTGCATCAATTTTATAAAAACATCTTCGATTCCGGGTTCGACCGGACGAATCGAAACATGATGAAAACCTTGTCCGTTCAAATGAGTCACAAACTCATCGGAATCGAACATACTATCGGCAACTAAATGATGAGACTCACCGAACGGGTAACATTCCTTCACGCCTTTTATCCTACGAGCCTCGACGAGTAATCCGTACATATTGTCTCCCGATAACGCATACAAAGGTTCATCGAACCGCTCCGTAATACCGGCAGGAGTATCTATCCCCAGAATTTTTCCGTTATTGCACAAGGCTATACGGTCGCAACGACAAGCCTCGTCCATATAAGGCGTAGAAACAAGAATCGAAATACCTTTGCTTTTCAACTCCGACAACATATCCCAAAATTCACTTCGGGAAACGGCATCGACCCCGGTCGTAGGCTCATCGAGAAATAACACCGACGGACGGTGAATCAAAGCACAGCACAAAGCCAATTTCTGCTTCATGCCACCCGACAATTTCCCTGCACGCCGTTTTCGAAACGGTTCTATTTGAGTGTAAATAGGAGCGATCAAATCATAATTATCTTTCACTCCTACCCCGAACAGGGCTGCAAAAAATTCAAGATTTTCCTCAACCGACAGATCGGGATAAAGCGAAAAACGCCCCGGCATATATCCCACCCGTTTTCGGATTTCTTTATATTGCCCGACAATATCGAATCCATCTACTGTCGCCACTCCATCGTCGGGATTCAGCAACGTCGCAAGCAGACGAAAAAGCGTGGTCTTGCCGGCTCCATCGGGACCTATCAAACCGAACAACTCCCCCCGCCTCACCTCGAACGTTATATTTTCGATTGCCGTGAGCGAACCGTACCGCTTGGTCAATCCTCGTATTTCTATGACATTCCGTACAGCCATCTCCCTATTTGTTTTAAGTTGTTATTGATGAAGACGCACCTCTCCGTAAAGGCCTATTTTTAACAGGCCGTCGTTCTCGACCGCGATTTTCACCGCATAAACGAGGTTGGCTCGGGTATCACGGGTCTGAATCGACTTGGGTGTGAACTCGCTCTCCGATGCAATCCATGTAATGCGACCCGGATATTCTCTCTGCTTATCTCCCCCGAAATCGGCAACGACGGTAACCTCCTGCCCCACGCTCAAATCGGACAACTGATCCGATGTGAAATAAGCCCGCAAATACAATCGGTCCATATCGGCGACCTTCATCAAAGGCTTACCGGTCGCAGCCAACTCCCCGGCCTCGCTATACTTCACCAATACCGAACCGTCGATAGGAGAAACGATACGACATTTGGAAAGACGGTCTTCGACCTGAGCTATTTGCAAATCAATAGCCGATGCATTTTCATCGATCGACGACGTATTGTTTTTCAAGGTCGAGAGCAAAGCGTCCAACTGCCCGTTCAAAACCCGCAGAGACGCATTAATATCGTCCAACTGCTTCGTTGTGGCCGCCCCGTCTTTCAACAAATTTTCCACTCGGCGACGTTCTGTCTCCTGTTGGGCGATTTGTCCCCTCAAAGCCGCTGCTTGCTTGGAAATGTCGGGACGGTTGCTATGCACCGAAGCCCGCTGACGCTCCAATTGCAACTTCTGTAAATAGAGTTGCACGGTATCTATCGCACCTACCTGTTTCCCTGCCGAAAGAGTATCGCCTTCCTCGACATCGAAGCTGAGAATACGGCCCGCCGCTTCGGCCGACACGAGAACTTCGGTTGCCTCGAACGTTCCTGTCGCATCAAAATCTCCACCGTTGCCACAAGCTGCCAGCACGACAGTCATGGCGCTATAAATTGCTATCCTTTTCATTTTACGCTGTATTTATCGATTAATGGTATGTTTATATTCATAAATTGCTTTCAGCAATTCTATTTCACGCATGCTGCGAGCCATAGAGGCCGTGGATTCGTCGGTAATTTTCGACAACAAGTCATGGGTATCTATAATTCCGTTCCGCAATTTAGACTCGGCCGCCTCGCGTACCGACCGACGAAGAGCCACAATACGGTCGTCATCGGCAATCGCCTTGCGTAAGCGTGCGATATCCCCATTCTCCTGAGCCGCCTGCAAATTCATATTAAAAAGGAATACATCTCGCTGAACTTCGACCTGCTGCCGAGAAATACGCAATTTATTTAAATTATTTTTCTGTGTATAATAAGCCCCGAAATTCCAAGACAATTTCACACCGAGCATAGCATTCCAACTCCAATCGCTATTCATCATACTCTGCATATAGTCCAATCCCGGATAACCATAATATCCCTGAGCAAAAAATCCCAAGCGAGGCATAGACGACGATTTTACCATCTTTTCTTGCGCCGTAAGCCTGTCTATCTTCGCTGCGAACATAGCCAACTCGGGACGTGCCGATTCTCCCGACAGGGGCTGCACGGCACTGGGACGCTGCAACTTTCGATCGCCCACCTTTTGTCCGATGAATATGCCTAACATACGACGATAACTATCGCAAGAAGACTCGAACTGAATGAGCTGCTGTCCTACCGAAAGCAACTCGGCCTCCAAAACATCGGCATCGGACTGCATCGCCACCCCGTTCCTCTGCAACGCCCGGACTTTTTCCAAATTACTCCGTAGAAGATTCAGTGTCAAATTCGTTTGAGCTATGCGCTCGTCGAGCAAAAGGATTCCGAAATAAAGATCGTCCACCCGGCCTTCCAGTTCGTAAAGATCGACATCTGTCATCGTTTTCTGTTCGGCGGCCTCTGCTCTGGCTATACGCTTGTCGGCAACAGACTTGCCCCCGTCCCAAATCGTTTGGTTCAATTCCAACGCCACTTTATATTGGTCTTTTCTCAATCCCGGAATTTCCAGACCTTGCTGAGCCAGCATACCGGTCAGTTCCTTCGGGAAGTTAGGCGCATCGGTCTGCCAAGTAGCCTGAGCGGAAAAAGCAAGCTGCGGTATCCATGCCCTCGCAGCATTAGAAAGGTTATACTGTTCGGTTTGGTGAACCAAATCGTACTGACGAATTTCTGGATAATTTTCCCGGGCAAGTCGCCGGCATTCGTCGAGCGAAAGTTGAGCATGCCCGGCAACTACCGAGAACAGCCATACACACAAAATAACAACTCGCTTCATAATTCATTATTTTTTTATACGACGCATAATCATTTCAATATTCTCAGCCTTACGCAATTCAAAAAAGCGATTCCGATCGGCAGCAATATCTCCCAATATAGGCTCTATAATCGGATAGGCAATAAACGGAAAAACATTAAGAGAAATAATATCCAACAATAACATTCGGACATCGACCCATTCTACCTTTCCCTGCGCATGCAACTCGTCCAACTCCTGCTGAATACCCTTCATCAAACAATCTGCCACTTTCACGATTTTATCGCTCATAAGTTTATATCGTTCAGGACGGCTAAAAACCTCGTTTACGATAAAACGAGGTAATTGCGGATTAGCGGCAATGAAATCAAAATGACAGGTAACTCCGTCTTTCAGCCGCTCCAAGAGAGGCAATCCCGGTTGACCGAAAGCAGCCAGAACCGACTCGCTCATCAATTGTACTTTCTCTGTAAGAATACGCTCGAACAACTGTTCCTTCGTTCTGAAATAATAATGCAACATGGCGTGTGTCACGCCGGCTGCATGCGCGATCGAAGTAGTCTTTGCCCCATCGAATCCCTTCAACATAAACTCTTGCTCGGCCGCTTTCAAAATCTCCGACTCGGTATCTTTCGTTTTCATATTTTGTATTAACAATATAGTTTAATAATTTAGTCTAACAATTTTGTTAATACAAATATATAAGATATCATTTCAGAATAACATCACTCATCTTTCTTTTTGTATTTATTTAACACTATCGTCTGCTAATCCAATAAGAAATACGAGAGAAATAGCTGTTTATCAACACATAGGCAATAACCCCTATAACCGAAACAACGACAGGCAAGACCAAGAATAGAGCGATTAATTTCCACGAAACATCTGGAAGTAAATAAGATTCAGTAGAAAATTCGTGGGGACAGACTTGAATTTTAGCGATTACACGTCTCCCTTATATTGCTGACGCAACACAGGGGAGCCCCCGAAGAAACACCCATTTCTGAGGAGAGGGGTTAAGATTAATAGCTTAGAAATTTTTGAGGATAACGTTAGATAAAATGAAATTATTTAGCATTTACCCTCTCCCCTGCTGTGCCCCGTAGCATTACGGGGCGCTACAAAACAAGGTTGCGTTGCAATCCTCCTCCCCTGTGTTGTGCACAGCAAAATATAGGGGAGGTGTCCGAAGGACAGAGAGGTTAAAAAACAACGACATTGACGGCAACAAAATCAAATCGCAACCTCTCCCCCTGCCGTCTCCCGCAGCATTGCGGGGTGTGGCGCAACGATATAGGGGGAGTGCCCTCAGGGCGAGGGGGTTAAAACAGAAACAGAAAAACGAAAAGATTGAATCTGCGATGAGTAGAGGAAAAAGATTAAAGGAGACATTTTGAACAGCCTTTCAGCCCCTCCGTCACTTCGTGCCACCTCCCCTATCGCACATTCGTGCGCAGAGGAGGAGGAGGTTAATACTTTCGACCGTCTTTTGCCCTTCGCCCCTATCTTCGATTAAAAATCGAAACAGGGGCGAACCCGAAGAAACTACCGTTTCTTCGGCGAGGGGTTGGAATATACAAAGACAATCCCCTCGAATTATCGACTGAACCGTAGATAATACGCGACCGACTTAGATAAAAAGAGTAAAGGTTGATATGTCTAAACAAAACACAAACCTTTTTCTCAAAAAATAGGACTATCCGTTGTACAGACAGCCCTATCCAAAAAAGTCTTTATTTACTATAATTACAACTCTATATCCCCATTGAACACTTCGTGCCACGGCAGACCTTGTTTGTTGAGCTGTTCCATGAAAGGATCGGGATCGAATTCCTCTACGTTATAAACGCCCGGTTTTTTCCACTTGCCGGTGAGAAACATCATGGCTCCGATCATAGCAGGAACGCCCGTGGTATAGCTCACACCCTGTGCTCCGGTTTCGAGATAGGCAGCATGATGGCTGCAATTATTATACACATAATAAGTAAGTTCCTTTCCATCTTTTCCAATACCCCGAATGCGACAACCGATAGAGGTCTCTCCCGTGTAATTCTTACCGAGGTCTCCCGGATTGGGCAAAACGGCTTTAAGGAACTGGATAGGTACGATCTCTACTCCGTTGTACATAATAGGATCGATACGCGCCATACCGATATTCTGAATCACACGCAAATGAGTGAGGTACTCCTGCCCGAAAGTCATCCAAAAACGAGCACGTTTAATCGTAGGATAATTTTTAACCAGCGATTCCAACTCCTCGTGATAAATCAAATAGGATTCTTTGGGGCCTATATTAGGATAAGTGAGAGGACGATGAATCTCGTGCGGCTCTGTCTCGATCCATTTTCCATTCTCGTAATACTTACCTTTTTGGGTTACTTCCCGGATATTGATTTCGGGATTGAAATTGGTAGCGAATGCCATACCATGATTACCGGCATTGCAATCGACAATATCGAGATATTGCATCTCTTTGAAATAATGTTTCGCTGCATAGGCCGTATAAACCCCGCTCACACCCGGATCGAATCCGCAACCGAGAATAGCCGTCAACCCGGCTTGCTCAAAACGTTCTCGATAAGCCCACTGCCATTTATATTCGTATTTAGCTTCGTCGAGAGGCTCATAGTTGGCGGTATCGAGATAATTGACACCGCAATGCAAACAGGCATCCATAATCGTCAAGTCCTGATAAGGCAAAGCCACATTGACAACGATATCGGGCTTATGCTTTTTGAACAATGCCACTAAATCCTCAACCTTGTCGGCATCGACACGGTCGGTCACGATACGATTGCCGCCAATGGCATCGGCTATGGCATCACACTTGGACTGCGTGCGACTTGCCAAAACGATTTCGGTAAACACATCGGGATTCTGCGCTATTTTATGCGCCACCACCGTTCCTACTCCTCCGGCTCCGATAATAAGTACTTTTCCCATTTTATATCTCTGTTTTTTTTATTCGTTATTCATTTCCACACTCAAAAACGATGTTCGACACAAACCCTTTTTTCTTCTTCCAAGAAAACGACTCATTCACCTTTATCGGTATCGGACGTCAGGTCGAGCACCTCCTTATCTCCGCTTTTATCGAAATACTGTTTCCTTAACGGAGACGCTGTTATTTCTTTATAAAAAGAACGATTACGGAATACATCTATCGCCAAATAAAGAGCGTGACGGAACGACTGCTCGTCGGCTCGGTTCTGTCCGGCTATATCGTATGCCGTACCATGATCGGGAGAAGTACGAACTACCGGTAATCCGGCCGTATAATTCACCCCGTCTTCCATCGCTATCGCCTTGAAAGGCGCCAATCCTTGATCGTGATACATAGCCAACACACCGTCGAATTGACGATAATGTCCGGTTCCGAAAAAGCCATCGGCCGGATAAGGGCCAAAACAAAGCATTCCTTTGGCATTGGCCTCTTGAATGGCCGGCTTTATGATTTCAATCTCTTCTGTTCCCAAAAGTCCGTCGTCTCCGGCATGAGGGTTTAACGCCAACACGGCAATCCGAGGTTTTACCACACAAAAATCCTGCCTCAACGACTGTTCAAAAATTTGCAACTTTTCAAGAATGGTTTCCTTCGTAACAACAGACGAGACTTTCGAAACAGGCACATGCCCCGAAACCAAAGCGACCCGTAAAGTATCGTTCAACAATATCATCAACGCCTTTTGTCCGTTCCCCAAGCGACGTTCAAGATACTCGGTATGTCCGGGAAAATCGAACTTATCGGACTGTATGGCATGTTTGTTTATGGGAGCCGTCAACAATACGTCTATCGAACCGGCTTCCATATCGGCAGCAGCTCGTTCAAGAGCGGCATAAGCAGCCTCCCCTCCTATTGCCGTAGCCTTTCCTATTTCCACTTTCACATCGTCGTCGACACAAGTAATCAAATTCACTTTATTTTCATCGGCTGCCGATACATCGCTAATAATATTAAAATTAACAGCCGGAATATCGAGAGCTTTCCGGTGATAGGCGGCAACCTTAGCCGAACCATAGACGACAGGTGTACAAAGCTCCACGATATGTGGGTCGGACAACGTTTTGAGTATAACCTCATACCCTACTCCATTGATGTCACCCTGGGTAATCCCCACTTTTATTTTATGTTCCATAACTCCAAATCTTTATAACTTAATTTTCTCGGCATACGATCGCCGACCTAATTTGAGCTCACTAAGGTAACAAAAATCCACGATATACCCTGCCGGATATAAGAACTATTTAAAACCCCGATTCTATTTCTTGTTTTTCTCGGCCGTAGACAACATACCGCAAGCCGCAAATATATCTTCTCCTCTCGAAGCCCGTATAGTCGCCACGACTCCACGATTATTCAATCGATCCCGAAAAGCCTCCATCGATTGCATATCGGTACTTTTAAGAGTTACCCCCGGGATAGCGTGAAACCGTATCAGGTTCACCCGGCAATCCATACCTTTCAACAAACGAGCCAATGCATCGGCATGATCCAAACTATCATTGTACCCGTTAAACAAAATATATTCGAAAGAAAGCCTACGTTGGTGAGAAAAGTCGCGCCGACGCAATAAATCCAAGACATCGGTCATCGGGAATGCTTTCTCCACAGGCATAATTCGCAAACGCTCCTCCGGGAAAGGAGAGTGAAGACTCACGGCCAAATGGCATCGGCTCTCATCGAGAAAACGACGTATGCCGTTCAAATGGCCTATCGTAGACACGGTGATTCGCTTCGGGCTCCATGCAAAACCCCATTCCGATGTAAGAACAGACAGAGCCCTCATCACCTCGTCGAGATTATCAAACGGTTCCCCCATACCCATAAATACCAGATTCGTCAGTTTATCGCTATACTCCACCGAAAGAATCTGATTAATTATTTCGGCAGAAGACAAGCTACGCTTAAAACCCTGTTTTCCGGTCATGCAAAAACTGCAATTCATCTTGCAGCCCACCTGCGACGACACACACAAAGTAGCCCTGTCACGATCGGGAATATAAACCGTTTCCACAAAATCATCGCCTCCTACCCGAAAAAGATATTTTATCGTTCCATCGGTAGAACGAAGAGACTGAACCGGAGCCTCCCGGCCTATATCATAGCGCTGCGACAATAACTCCCGATGCTTCAACGAAAGGTTCGACATGCCCGCAATATGATCTATACGCTTTTCATAAAGCCACGAAGCTATCTGTTTCGCCGCGAAACGAGGCAGTCCGTTCTCCTCGGCTACCGTCTGTAACTCCTCTAACGTTTTTCCCAACAAATGTTCCTTTTCCATGACTATCGAGAGATTCTACAACACAAATGCAAAGTGCGTGTATCGAGCCGACAGCCACGATATACGCACTCTGTGTTTATCAAAAAATCCGTTTATTAGAAGAAACGAATCATCGTATTTTCTATTTCCGCTTTATCCCGAAGAACTTCCATCAAGCGACTATTGATGAGATAGCCGTAATTCTGCTGAATCTTCTGAGTTTCTGTCTGGGCATCGAACGGTTGTTCCGAAACGGTTTTGTCCGTAACCGTAAACACATACACCCCTCTCGATCCCTTCACTGGACCTACGAGCTTTCCATTCTCCGAAACGGGAGCCAAACCGCTCAACACCGGTTCGTAACCGACACCTGCGATAGACGGGGAAGAGAAAGACACGAACTTGGCGCTATCCACTTGTGCCTTCATAGCCTCGGCATATCCGGCCAAAGAATTGAGATTCTTCGATTTCAAGTCACCGATAATCTTCTCGGCTTTCTTATCGTTACGAATCTGCATAGCCAATATATCTTTCACTTGTTCCAGAGGAGCATATCCTTCTTTTGTAATGTTGTCAAGAGCAGCAACCACGAACGAGTTATCGAGAGTAAAGATTTCCGAAACCTCGCCTTTGTCGGCATTAAACGCCCAACGAATGGCTTGACGGGCATCATTGATTCCGGGTAATGAATAATCTTCGGCACTGCATTCATAGCTGTTAACCGTATATCCAGCCTCTTTTGCCCCCGTATTGAATTTCTCTGCATTATTATTGGCTGCACTATAAGAAGACAACTGGTTATAAAGAGCGGTATGAGTTTCTGTACTGGGATTGACAGCCAAAACATAAGCCGCTACTTTGGCTTTTTTCACCGGAGCCGTACGCGACAATATTTGTACAATGTGTTCCCCGCCCAAGCTCTCGGCCTTGAAATAACCGTTTCCATTCTCGCTAAATACTTTGTTGATGAAAGGTCTTCCCACGCTGGAAGCCATATTTTCCATTAACCAAATTTCATCATTCCCGTTGTATTTCGGAGCAAGTTCGGCGAAACTTCCTCCATGATTCAACACATTCAAAACGCTATCGATCTCTGTCGAACGGGGTTGAAACGAAAGCAAACGAACTTTGATAGAATCCGGGGCGACCTTCGTATCCATCAAACGATACATCGTATAAGTATCGTTTTCGAATTCCATCGGAGACGATTCATTTACACTGGCCGTTTGTGCAAATTTTTTCATTTTTTCGGGCATCGACGAAATAGCCACGAAAGAATCGTCATAAGACTCATCGGAATTATTGGCGATAAAAGCCACCACATCGTCCGTCGTAGCGAATACCGATTCGTTCATTTCTGCCTTTTCCTTAGCTTTGGCATAATCGGCCTCACTGGGTACGATATTTACCGTGATGTATTTGATCGAACGACGTTCGGGTGTTTTATAAAACGACTTCATCTTGTTGTATTCGGCTTTAAGCTCACTGTCGCTTACAGCGATCGTCGAATCGGCAATCGATGTATACGGTTGTAAAGCATAAGCTATATTGGCCGAAGTTTTATTATCCTCGAACGAATTTTCAAGATCCAGCTTATTCGGCATAATCGCACGATTCAATAAATTGGCAAATTTCTGAACGGCACGATTTTGTTTAACCTCCTGTTCGAGTCTGAGCCACATTTGGCGTTGAGGCTCTATTTGTGCGAGCAACTCCGGTGTATTGTATCCATGAGATTCCGGATCGAGAACCACCTGCATAAAATTAAGCAAGCCTTGACGGTCGAACTCTCCGGTTTGAGGATTCGTAAAATACTGGCGCACTTGCGGAGATATATTGTCACCGCTTAGCAAGTCGGCAAGTTCTTCTTTGCTGACAACGATTCCCAGTTCTTCAAGTTCCTCGCTCAACAATATTTCATTCACCATCTGGTCATAAACCTCTTGATTGATACGGGAAACATACCCTTCGGGCAAAGTCATTCCGCGTTGTCCATACATTTGTTGTAATTCATCTGTACGTACCTTTACACGTTCTTGAAATTCTTCGACTCCGATATTCGTCCCGTTCACGACAGCGACTTTGTTTTGATTCATGGCGTAGAAGGTATGTCCCGAATTCAGGAAGTCCCCTACGATAAAAGCGAGCAAGGCGACCCCTATAATCACCACGAGCAGGCCGGCTTTACTTCTGATTTTGTTTAACGTAGCCATTTGTTACTTTGAATGAATTTTAGTTTTATATTTTATTATTTTTTTATCCTCTTTTACTAAGGGCACGAAGATACAAAAATTTGGATTTATATCGGCAGCGAAAGTACAAAAAAATCTCTTATTTCTCTATTTTCATGCGTACAAGTTCTATTTTCGTAGCTTTTCGTTGTAAAATAGTAAACCGGTAATTCCCTATTTCCACGGTCTCTCCGAGCCTCGGCAATGTCTGATAATGATACAAGATATACCCGGCGATCGTGAGATAATCGTCCGATTCGGGAATATCCAATCCGAACTCCTCGTTGATTCGCTCGATTTCCATACGCCCCGAAAACTCGAATTCGTCGTCGCTCACTTTACGGGCGACAAGATTTTGAGTATCATGTTCGTCCTCGATGTCTCCGAATATTTCCTCGACCAAATCTTCGAGAGTTACCAGTCCGGCAGTTCCCCCGAACTCATCGACCACAATAGCCAAACTTTTCTTCTGTTGCATCAAAGTGCGCATCAACTTATTGGCCAACATGCTCTCGGGAGCGAAAACAGCCGGGCGAATACTCTTTTTCCAATCTTCGTGCCGACGAAACATCTCCGATGCATGGATATATCCCAGAATATTATCGATATTCTCGCGATAAACCACCACTTTCGATATGCCGGTACTGATGAACGTTTGCAACAACTCCTCCACCGTAACCTCGTCGATATCCACAGCCACAAGTTCGGTACGGGGTATCATGCAATCCCGTAAATGAATATTCGAAAAGTCGAGAGCATTTTGGAATATTTTCATCTCCGGCTCCACCGGTTCGCCCGAATCAGATTCTTCTATACTTTTCTGGATAAACGAGTCAAGTTCTATCTTGCTCATCAGGGCTCCATAAGGTTGATGTGCGATCTTCACTCCCCCCAGTCTCATCACGCATTTGGAAACGACAGACGTAAACTTCGAAATCGGATATAAAACGACATAAAGCAACCACACGAAAGGAGAGAAAAAACGCATCGTCGCATTCGGGTTAACACGGAAAATCGTCTTGGGCAAAAATTCACCCACGAACAAAATTAACAAAGTGGACAGCAACGTCTGCATCAAAACGACAAAAGCCTCCTGATTCCACACCAAAGCTATGACCGGCTCCAAAAGAGCCGCCATGCCCATACCGTAAATAACCAAAGCTATATTATTGCCCACCAGCATGGTCGAGATAAACTGCTCCTCGTTTCCATAAAACAGCCCCAATATCTTCGACATCATGCCCTGCTGTTTCATATCCAGTTCAACCCGCACTTTATTCGACGACACGAAAGCAATCTCCATACCCGAAAAAAAGGCCGAGAAAAGCAACGCTATGATAATAATCAAAATCCAATTCATGGCTTTATCGCTTGTTTAGGAACGGCAACACTATCGACCTTCGCCGAATCGGGAGGAACAGAATCCCGCTTGATAGGGAATATACCGCTGGTACGACGGATTTTATACCGGGTCATCTGTTCGTTAGACGTAAACCCATACCCCTCGATGACTTCGTCCGGAGTTTCTATATGAATGAACGAATCGGAGTAAATCTCCCGTTTACGCTGATCCCAAAAGATTTGAGACGTAAGAAAAACCTCTTCTTTCGTATTCTCTATACGCACATTCCGGTCGAGCCGCCACAACTGTTTGTTCTTAAAATAAATAGCCGTATCGCCCTGAATAAGGGCCTCGGTAGCGAAAACAGAATCGAACTTCTCCACATGCAATCCCCGAGGGAAATACCAGTATGGCTCTTGGGCGTTCTCATACATCAACCATTCGGGAGCATTGATACGATACCTCGTCACACCCGAATCCGAAATAAGAGTCATGACATCGAGCGTACGCAACGTAGGAACTTCCGCGGCATCTTCGAATCCCTTCACCACTTCGTTCTTAGGCCCCGAACACGCACTCCACAACACAGGAAAAGCGACAAACGCCACCACCCACAAACGGGAGATACAGATAAACCACCTATCGGTATTTTCTTTTTTTGCCATTCCAGATAAACTATGTCACAAAATTATAAATAGTTACACGGCTCTCCAAATAATCCCACGAAATTATCCTCTTGGCAAAGCCAATCCTTAAAACAGCAGAGGATTCACATTCCACTATCGGAAAGATATTTTAACCTCCCCCCTGCCATGCCCCGCAGCCTTACGAGGAGCTACAAAACAACATAGGGAGAAAGACTACTTTTCAATCCTCTCCCCCTGTGTGGCACAGCCATATAGGGGGAGTGCCCGTAGGGCGAGGGGGTTAAAAAGACGGAGGGGTTAAAAAACAGCGACAGCAACAGAATCAAGTATCCCCTCCTCCTCTGTGTTTTGCACAGCAAAATATAGGGGAGGTGTCCGAAGGACGGAGGGGTTGAAAAACAGCGACAACAACAAACCGGGTATCACACTCCTCCCCTGCCGTGCCCCGCAGCCTTACGAGACGCTACAAAACAGCATAGGGAAAAAGACCACTTTTCAATCCTCTCCCCCTGTGTTCCTACAAGGAATATAGGGGGAGTGCCCGTAGGGCGAGGGGGTTAAAAAGACAGAGGGGTTAAAAAACATCGGCAGCGACAGTAACAAAATCAACTATCCCCTCCTCCTCTGTGTTTTGCACAGCAAAATATAGGGGAGGTGTCCGTAGGACGGAGGGGTTGAAAAACAGCGACAACAACAAACCGGGTATCACACTCCTCCCCTGCCGTGCCCCGCAGCATTGCGGGGCGCAAAAACAGCATAGGGAGAAAGGCTACTTTTCAATCCTCTCCCCCTGTGTGGCTCAGCCATATAGGGGGAGTGCCCGTAGGGGGTTAAAAAGGGAAGGGTTGAGAAAGAAATAAAAGCACGGGGAAAATACCCGCCTTTATCGGGCGGTAAAGACACAAGGGATTAAAAAAACGCCCCGGTTCCCCGAGGCGTTTCCACACTATGGCTAATCATACAAATTATTTCACGATAAACGATTTTACCACGACTCCCTGCGACGTAGAATATTGCAACATATAGCTGCCTTTCGAAAGATTCGAGACATCGACAGTCGTCACGTTATCGTCAATCTCACCGCTTTGCAACGCCATACCCGCCACGTTATAGATAGCATATTTGCCTTCGGCATAAGGTACTTCTATCGTAAGTACATCGGTGGCAGGAACCGGATAAATTTTAACATCTTCGGCAAGCACTTCGTCGATCCCCGAAGTCGAAAGCTGCAAATCGAATTTCTTTTCATAAGAATTACGGCTTTCTTTATGAATCGCCTTGATATAAACAGTCTTGTGAATAGCTTTGTTTTCGATCAGCTTTGTCGTATAGAGCTTACCGTCACGGACTTCGTAACTCGGTTCGGCATAAGCACCGTTAAGTTGCCTTGCTCCTTTCAGTTCGAATTCATATTCGGCATCAGGCATGTCGCTCAATACCGTGACATCGGCGACTGCAACTCCCGCCGGAGTTCCTATTTTCACGCGAGTCGTGCTCAGGCGTATGTCATACGGGGTTTCCGATTTCGGGGCTACTCCCACGACAGCCCGATGATTATCGGGATAAGAGCCCTGTATATTATCTCCCAAATTATCCAAAGTGAACCACCCGTTATTGATTCCACCCCAGCCCCAATTCACATAATAGTTGGTAAATCCGTCCCAACCGGCCAAATTGAAACAGTGTCCGGCCTGATTACCTTCGTTTCCGGCATAAATCACCGCACGTCCCCGCTTCAACTCGCTTTGAATAAGTTCGTGCCATGCCTCATCACCGCCGGGATAACTGTCACGAGCGTAAGCCACACAAGTCTCGGGGAAACCATAATAATGCTGAAAATAGTAGGGTATATTTTCTGTAATAGCCCCGGAAGCATCTACGCCATAATTCATATCGATCAAAACACCGCAGTGATAGAGCAACCGAGCCACTTCGTCATAGTTGTTGGCTCCCGACAAAATAGCATCCCAGTCATAATCAGACTCGTTGTCGAAATTGACCGACAAAAGACCTATCCCCGGCGCTGTGTACGATTTTGTCCCTTGACCTCGCAGCGGATAACGAACTACCGACAAAGCCTGTCCCATAGCCACGGCCACACAACCTACCAAAGTCTGTCCTTCCGGCATCATAGGACAATATTTGTTATACGGTGCAGGTTGATTCCAATTTACTTTGACAACCGGGTCTATTCTACCGCTCGCTGCCCGTGTCACCAAGTCTCCCACCCAACGATAATGACGTTGGAGAGCCGGGGTTTGACGAGCTATTTTTATTTGATCGGTATATTCTCTCAACCAACCTTTTATCCATTCCGGTTGGCCTTCCGAAACATACTCGCTATCGAATGAATATCCCAATAAGGGATCTACGGTATCTTCGGCCGAAATCAAAGCCCACCCACCTTTTTCAAACCGAATGATATAATACATCGGCTCATTTCCTTGAAATACGGTTTCTACTTGGGCTTTACCGCCTTTAAACATAACGCCGCCCCGTTGACTCAACAGCATATTGGCTGTCTCTACCGCCGTGCTTTCGGGCACTACCGCCGCATAATTCCCACCTATCCATGAGAAAAGCACTGCTACTAATAACAATAATCTATATTTCATAATCGGTTTTTGGTTTCGTTTTACAAATATATCTTTGTATTGACTGACAAAAATAGGCAATCCGAATATATTCTGCAACAATTTAACATTTTCTATGTTTTTTATCCGACAAAATGAAGTATTTATTTTCTTTACACGGCAATACCCTCATAACAAAAGCAGAATTACCCCCACTCCCCCAATATTTCCTTAACAATATATAGGGAAACGCCCAACAGGGCAAGAGAGTTAAAACAGAGAAATCCCATTTTCAATCCTCTCCCCTTGCCGTGACCCGCAGCATTACGGGGTGTTTTGCAACGCAAAATATAGGGGAGGTGGCCGAAGGACGGAGGGGTTAGAAAAGAATAAAAAAAGAGTCGATGTCTAAAAGAGGAATAAGTAAATAAGGATAAATTTATGTTGCATCTTTATAATATCTATCAATCTGAATACAAGATAGATAAAAATTATTTATTACAAAATCGATAAATAATTAAGAAATCACTATAAACTAATTAAAAATATGCTTATATTTGTGTTGATACCGTAAATGGACTCGCGGTGGTATCGAACAGATATACCACGAGAGGAGGTTTTATATAGCCTCCGGTCCATGATGATGCAAATAGCGATTTGCATTAGGAGTCCATTTACAGTATCAATTACTCACTCATCAGGGTCGGAGGCTTTTTTATATAAAAAGCGATGACAAAATATTCTTTCTTACGGCTTAGATTATTAAGAACAATCCGGGAATGGATTTGTTCAGCGAACATGATTGATATAGAACATTTTACAAAAATATTCTATTCACTCGGCGAAATCGATCGGTCTATTGTTAAAAAATACATACACGGAGATTCTATAAGAAACATCTCCCGATGTCTCGGCTATTCAGAGTCCTTTATTTACGAAAGGATATACAAATTTCACAAGAAAATACGAAAAGTTTCTCGTCACGAGAAGGCACAAGATTTCGACTAAATCCAGCTTCCGCAGATTTACTCTACAACGACAGACTCGGTACTGACAATAACAAAGCAGCCGGTCTCTAAAAGACCGGCTGCTTTCATACAATATAAAATTTATATCTATCGACGCACTCTCACTACCGGAATATTATCCAATGATTTTAACTGAGCTTTAATCGAATTAAATTTCATAGCTCGATTAATCGAGGGTTCCAGTGAAGGAGCAATAGATGCCGCACTTATTAATCTATAAGGTATTATCATAGGATTCAAGAAAACATCAGCAAATCCTAAAATCTCACTCTGAGAATTATTCATAATAAAGTAAGAAAGAACTTTATCTGTATTCAACTGAAGAGGTTCATCAGCATCCGATGTAAACGGAATAACGACATCCTCCTGTGAAGCGCTGAAGCGACCTGTTGCATTATCATAAGTTCCTGCAACAAGTAACAAGTAACCACGAGTTCCATCAGTCATAGGAATATCGCAAAGCAAAGACCCTTCTTTCATGTAAGACTCAACATTAAATGTAGCTTCATCGTCAGAAAGGTCTGCACCCACAACACCATACCGTGAACTATCGTCACAATAAGCCGAGCCTAACCCTACTACTCCATAGTCATGGTCAAAAGCCTCTCCAGTCAACTCTGGTATTTTAGCACCCGGATAAATAGATATCATTTCGGCATAAGTAGTTTCTTCTGATGCCGAAAGTGCGGCAAATACATAAGCACCATACCCCGTAGCTTCATCTATTTCTATCTCTATTCCACTACCAGACGAGCTTGGAGAATACTGCCACCAAGGAGCCTCAGGAATGTCACTCATATCTTCGACGCCACCAACCAATGCAGCAGACAGATTTCCACCGGCATCAGCGAAAGCACCCTCGGCAAAATCGAGGAATACATACGATACGGCTTCGTTCTCGTCGAACACTACACTTTCAGGCAAAGTAATCGTAACAGACTCATTATTGATAGCGACGCTCTCGATCGTACCGTTGGCATAAGAGGTAAGGTCACCCTTCTTTACATCGTAGGTGATAGCACCGCTTCCTCGAACAACGGTCTCGTTGAAAGTCAAAACGACACTGCGTCCGCCGTTCGTAGCTTTATATTCATTACCGTCGGGAACGTTCACCAAATAAGGAGCCTCTTCGTCGGGCAATTCGACAGATGCCGAAGCCACAGCCCCGCAAACGCCTTTTTCATTGGATGCCACGGCATATACATAGTACGTAGCCCCTAAATTCTGGTTAGAAAGCGTACCGCTCACGCTGGGTTTTTCGGCAGCTTTCACCAATGTAGAACCTTCGTATTTCGCTTGCAACAACTGGTCGGGGTCGACAGTCATCGCCTCGTCGGTTACAATATAAGAATAATATACGGTTCCCTCTGCCGGAGTAATGGTTACCTTGAAAGCATCCACGGCTGTTTTCTCAGCCGTCACCGTTACGGCAGGACCTTCGCCCATATCCACCGGCGTAAAGTCTTCGAATTCGGTGCAACCTGCCCCCATGAGGCAGATTGCAGAGAATAATCCTATAATATATTTTTTCATTGCTCTATAATTTTATTATTCTTCAACTTTTTTCAGAGTGACGGTTTGTGCACCGCTTGCAGCATAGCCCGGTTGTTCCACAATCCCCGCGATCACATAGGTATTTATGGAAATGGTTCCATTAGAAACCTGAGCCGTTGCCGAGCTTGCGCCATTGAAATCGAGGGTCAAAGTATAAGAACCAGCAGTACCCAAATCCTGACCGGCGTTAATCGTTATCGACCTGAAATCGGCACTTACCGTACCCATTACCGATTTATAAGTCGCGCCACTCGCCGACGGAACGATCTGCGTAAACCAAACTCGATCTACATAGTCTGCGTCTTTCACGACTTCGCAAGTCCAATTTTGCATTTGAGACGTACCGAACGGATCCAGACCCGATGCATTATATTTACCCAAGATTCCGGCAGCAGCCAGCGGGTGGTCGTCATCGCTGATGGTGACGGTAGTCGTGTAGTTCGCACCTAAATTACAGCCCTCGGGGGCAGAAAGTTTGATGTCGAAACACACATCGCCATTGTAATCGCCGTTATCGATAGGTTCGATCGATATGTAAGCGACCATCTCGCCGTCAGCGGCAAACGACAAAGTATTCGACGTATTTTTCAAACGGTAATTCACGCCCTCTTTCGCAGCGTTTTTACCGGCATAGGCAGTCGTATCGATTTCAAAACCCACCGACACGTCGAGCCCTTTGGAAGCGACCAACGAAACGGGTATTTTAACCTCGCTACCGGCATTCTCGGCTATGGAAGTGGACTTACTGTCAAAAGCCACGAATGCATCTTTATCGCTGAACATAGGAGTATCCACCGATTGGCACGAAGCTAACACCCCTCCTACAACAGCCGCATATATAAATTTACTTATTTTCATAATTGTCTTCTATTAAAATTTATTTGCTTTGATAACCGGGATTCTGATCCATATTGTCGTTATACAAAATATCGTTCTCGGGAATTGGCAATGCCCAACGATAGCTCGGGAAATCGATATTTTTCGTGAGCGGATCCAAGTCGTAATCCGTCCGAACCAACGACTTCTGCAAACGTTTCATATCGAAGAATATATGACCCTCGAACAAGAACTCTTTGCGGCTTTCCTCGAACAGGTTGTCGAGCGTTACCGTGGCGTAAGCCTCGGCATTACGGTTCGTGGCTACGCGATTCAAATCGTCGATGGCGGTTACGCCCGATACCGTAGCTCCACGGTAAATAGCCTCCGAACGTATCAGATACATTTCCGAGATACGCAATACCGGCACGTTATTGTAGGCCAACAGTCCGTTTTTACCGGGGAACTTGGTAGACCAGCGGTAACCCGGATACTTACTGTTGGTTTTCGTCAATCCGGTCAGGCGCACATCGGTTGCGTCATACAAATCAATAAGGTCGTTCGATACTCGAACGTCGCCGTAACCGGCTCCGCCTGCAACTTCGGGGGCTGTCAAATAGTCTCCGAGGTCACTGCGGCTGCCGTCGCTCTGAGATACGTAAACTTCAAATATGATTTCGCTGCCCGATTGGGGGGCTACATCTACCGAGCCGTCCCACATCGATACGAAGCGGTCGCCCGAAAGCAGACGGAAACGCCCGTTCTTGATCACTTTCGTCGCATAATCGGCGGCCAACTGCCAATCTTCATGGTGCAGATATACCCGTGCCATCAAGGCTTGAATAACCGGTTTCGTTACCGTGGCTACGACATCTTTCACCCCTGCGCGCACATAGCTGTCGCTCATCAGGCGTTCGGCTTCCACCAAGTCGGGTATAATGAGGTTTTCATACACTTCCGCTACCGTGTTACGAGAGGGACGGGCCGAAAGGCCGTCCTTCAAGACGATGGGCACACCCATCGCTTCTACTCCGGTAATGCCGTTTGCCTTGATATAACCGTAGGGTTGGGCGTAAACTCGTACCAAATCGAAGTAAGCCAAAGCACGCAAGAATAGATTCTCGGCTTTGATGTTGTTGATTTGCTCGTCGCTTACCCCGTCGCGGGTGAATTTTCCTTCGTTAATAGCCGTGAGTGCTTTATTACAGCCCAGTATCGCACTATATGCGCTCGACCAAAGACCCATCGTGCTGGTCGAAGTATAGTTCCAAGCCGGTTCCTGACGCATACGTCCTGTATTGACCGGGCCTACCATACCGTTGCCGCACATCACGTCGAATGTCAACGGGAACGATGCTCCATACCACGAGATGACTGCCCGATAGTTACCCGCCGTCGCTCCGTCGATGCCCTCGAAGGTCGACAGAGCCAATTCGTCTGACTGATCCATCGGTGGCTCCTTCGTCAGAAAGTCCTCGCAGGAAGAAAGAGCCAACGCTAAAACTGCTATCGATAAAATTATTTTTTTCATTGTAACAATCCTTTTTTAATTGATTAGAAAGTAATATCCACACCCACGATCATCGAACGAGTCATCGGGTAACTGATAATGGTAGCACCCGTGGTTCCGTGTTCGGGATCCCAGTAGTTCATGTTGTGGAACGTATAGAGGTTTAATGCGCTGGCATAGATGCGAACACCGCTCATCAATGCCTTTTTGGTCCATTTCGAAGGCAAGTTGTATGCCAACGTAATATCTTTGATACGCAAGTAGCTGCCATCTTCGAGATAACGGGTAGAAATGTTAGAGCTGTTGCTCGAATTGTTGTAAACCGGTTTCGGCAATACATTGGTGTCGCCCGGTTTCTTCCAGTAGTTCAGGGCGCCTTTCCAAATGTTCGAATCGCCGTAAGCACCGTCTGCTTCGAACAACGAACGGTCTTGGTTCAACACCTTGTTACCGTAGCGAGCTTCGAGCTGAATGCCCAACGATATACCTTTCCAAGAAAGCTCGGTATTGAAACCGCCCGTCCACAGAGGTTCGGGAGAACCGGCATTGATACGGCGAGCTTCTGCATAATTCTCGGTCAACAAACCCTCTTCGTTACGCCACAATGCGTTACCGTTCTGAGGATTCACCCCAGCATAGTCATACAACCAATAGGTATAAAGCTGTTCACCCTTGACATAACGCAAAGTCGTTCCTATAAAATCTTGACCCGGAGCAAGTTCGAGCACTTTCGAACGGTTGGCCGCAAAGTTCACGCCGGCCGTCCATTTGAAGTCGTTGGTATTGAAAATATCGGCATCCAACTGAACCTCCACACCGCTGTTGCGAATCTTACCTACGTTCTGGGCTTGCGAAGCAAAACCGGTCGTATAAGGCAGAGGAGCTGCGATCAACATATCCTCGGTACGACGGGTGTACCAGTCGATAGAACCGTTCAAACGGTCGAACAGACGGAAGTCGATACCGATATTGTGGGTCTTGTTGGTCTCCCAAGTCAATTTGCGGTTCTGCAACTGAGAAGGCAACTGACCGGTAATACCGTTGTACACGATGTCGGAGTACAAACCGTAGTGAGCGTAAGCTGCAATATTGTCGTTACCGTTCACACCATAGCTGTAACGCAATTTCAATTGATTAAGTACCGATTTGATATCCTGCATGAAATCTTCGTTGTGAATATTCCACGAAGCGCTGGCAGCCCAGAAAGTACCCCAACGTCTGTCGGGACCGAACTTAGAGCTACCGTCCGTACGAATAGAACCTTTTACATAATAACGGCCTTTGTAATTGTATTCGGCTACACCGAAGAAAGAAACCATCGCCATTTCGGTAAGACCGTCACCCACTTGTTGGTCTTCTACCGAAACACCCACAGAGTGGTAAGGACGTTGTTGATTCACATGATAAGATATACCTTGCAAGAAAGAAGATTCATACGTATTGGCTTCCTGACCGATCAACACATTCAACGAATGGTCGTCGTTGAACAGGTCGTCATAAGTGATCGTATTCGAAGTAGTCAATATGCGATATTGGCTCTCGGCCGTGTTCAAAGTAGCACCATAAGAAGCCGTGTTCACGAAAGCCGGACTGTAAGCGCGGCTGGTAGTCGTGGCATACTCGATAGAGTTGTTGGTACGGAACGTCAGTTGTTTGATCGGTTTCCATTCCAAATAAACGGTTCCGTTGAATTTATACTGCTTGTCGTATTTGTCTTGTTCGCGAATAGCGGCGATCGGGTTCACGTTGAACACGAAAGGCAAATCGAAGTTGTAGCTTCCGTCCTCGTTGTAAGCATTCATGGTCGGCGCCAAAGCCATACCCGAATAGAAGGGGTTCGAAGGAGCCAAACCGCTACCGCCGATCAAACTGTTGGTCACATCGGAAACCTTCATATAACCGCCATGCAGACGAGTACCCATTTTCAACCATTTGTTCAACTCGGTATCGAGGTTCGCACGAATCTGCATCTTCTCGAAACCCACGGTCGGTACGATACCGTTTGTTTTATTATAAGACAATGAAGTATAGTAAGTAGTCTTGCCCGCACCGCCCGAAGCGATCAACTCATACTCTTGCTGGCTGCCGTTACGCGTCAACTCTTTCATCCAGTTGGTCGCACGTCTGCTGGCCATAGCCTGCGGGAAATAATACTCCGACGAAGGATCATCGGGATTATACCCAGCATTGATACGGGCATCGCGTTGATATTGTACATATTCTTCGAGATTGGCCATACCGAAGTCATTGTCATTGGCAAGCGTGGACACACCGTAGCGGGCACGAGCGGTAATCTTGGATTTCCCGGCTTCTCCCGACTTGGTGGTAATCAAAATCACACCATTGGCAGCACGCGAACCATAGATAGAAGCGGCTGCGGCATCCTTCAACACCGTCACCGAAGCAATATCGCTGGCGTTGATCAAGGCAATAGCGTTCATACTGTTGGAAAGTCCGCCTACATCACCGCTTTCTACGGGAATACCGTCAACTACATACAAAGGGTCGTTACCGGCTCCGATAGAACTGGTTCCGCGAACCCGAATCGTAGCCACAGATCCCGGTTGCCCATTGCTCGACGAAACCGACACACCGGCCATTTTACCGGAAAGCATCTTATCGACCGAAGTCTCGGGGATAGAAGCCAACTCGTCGCCATCGACCGTTGCGATAGAACCGGTTTTGGCCTCCTTCCGTATCGTCTGGTAACCTACCACCACGACATCGTCGAGAGTATGATCGGCAGAATTCAATTTAACGACCATACCATTACGCGCAAAAACCTCCTGTTTTTCCATACCGATGTAGGAAATAACCAAAGTTCTCGATGCCCCGGCAGGGATCTTGATTGTAAACTTACCGTCCGTGTCGGTAATAGTAGAAGCATTCGCGCCCTTCACCAAGATAGACGCACCGATAACCGGCTCGTCATTCTCTGCCGACAACACCGTACCGGAGATACTCGTTTGAGCCACCGCTAACGAAATGCCAGCCAACAGAGCGCACAATAACAATGTTAATTTTCTCATACGACTGAAATTAAATTTAAATAAACGATTATTCCTTCTTCTTTTTTCACATTACACACACTCGACAATCTTTGTCAAGTTTTTTTTCATTACACACTACTAACTCTAAAACTTTTCTTTCCTTTTTTAACCTTATTATATATATAAAACTTAATAAAAATAGCGAATCTCTATGCTCAAATCAACCTCCCATAGAAGTATTCAGCATGCAAAGATAACAAAAAAACCTCAATATAAAAATCAAATTGAAAGAAAACATACCTTTCGGGCTTTCTTTTTGATAAAACCCATTCTCTTTTTTCGGAGATTCATAAATATACATTTTTCACAACAAGACTAACTTATTAAGAAACAATATAATAGATAATTCTTAATTTAATTATAAAATAATACGAGAAACAAGAAATATTCTATGTTAATAAAATATAAAACAGAACCTACTATAATCGTATTATCGCCAAATAGCGCTAATCTTATCAAAATTTTAACTCAATTCGTTTATTCAATTAACATTCGATACTTCTCCCCCTCCTCCCTGCCGTGTCCCGTAACATTACAGGGTATCACGTATAAAATCGGAGCAGAAGCGAAAGGAAAATACATCTCCTCCTCTGCCGTGTCACGCAGCAATATAGAAGGTGAGAATGTTTTATATTGTTATCATAGAAAACACATCGAACTGTAAAGAAAGACATGTATCACACTCCTCCCCTGTGTTTTGCGCAGCAAATATAGGGGAGGTGGCCGAAGGACGGAGGGGTTGAAAAAACAGAGGGGTTGAAAAAAACATCGGCAGCAACAAACCGGGTATCACACTCTCCCCTTGCCGTGTCCCGCAGCATTGCGGGGTGTTTTGCGCAGCAAAAATATAGGGGGAGTGCCTGCAGGGCGAGGGGGTTAATAAAACAGAGGAGTTGAAAACATCGGCTGTAACAGCAACAAACCGAGGGTATCACCCTCTCCCCCTGTGTTTTGCGCAGCAAAATATAGGGGAGGTGGCACGTAGTGACGGAGGGGTTAAAAAACAGAGGAAGTTGAAACAACAGAGGGATTGAAAAACAGCGACAACAACAAACCGAGTATCACCCTCCTCCCCTGTGTGGCGAAGACATATAGGGGAGGTGTCCGAAGGACGGAGGGGTTAATAAACAGAGGAGGTTAAAAAAACAGCCCCATTCCGAAAACACAAGCGTATAAAAAGGGAGTTGAAAAATAGAAGAAAATAGACAAAATCGCCCCATTAGTATAAATCTGAGAAAAAAAAGAACCGTTCATGCATGCATACACATTCTCTTTTGTACTTTTGTCTAAAATTTTAAGCTGTGAATCTTATCATCGATCAAGGAAACTCGATAACCAAAATGGCACTCTTTCGGGCAGGACGATTGCAAAATGTCTATTTCTACCCGAAATGGGACTCAACGACCGTTATTGACTTCTTGAACGTTCACGAAGTCGATGCCGCCATATTCTCGACAGTCACCGAGTACGATCCCGAAGCCATAGCGATACTGCGACAGCGACTACCCTACTTTTTAAAATTCGACCATTCATCGGAACTCCCCATTAAAATAGGATATGCCACCCCCGAAACATTAGGTCTGGACAGAATCGCCGCAGTAGTGGGAGCCGTCATGCAATGCCCCGACAAAGCAGTGCTCATCGTCGATGCAGGCACATGCGTCACCTACGATCTACTCACCGCCGACGGTACGTTTGCCGGCGGAAACATAGCACCGGGCATCCGATTGAGATTACGGGCCATGCACGAACACACGGGAAAACTCCCCCTCATCGACGATGCAGGAGAGACACCCGAAATAGGATTCAGCACCGAAACCGCCATGCGGGCAGGAGCTGTGCTCGGCGTCGCTTATGAAATAGAAGGATATATAGCCCGGTTAAACAAGGTTTATCCCGACCTTTTCGTTTTTTTAACAGGGGGAGATGCCTTAAAATTGGCTGCAAAAATAAAAAGTCGCATCTTTGTGGACGAAAACTTGGTACTAACCGGCTTAAACAGAATCTTACAAGAAAATGCTAAAATATAAAATTCTCTTTATCTGCTTGTCGATAGGGCTCGTCGCCTTTGCCCAAAACGGGACAAGCTCGCCCTATTCCAGATTCGGATATGGTATTTTGGGTGACAACGCCATAGGCGCTCAACGAGCTATGGGTGGCGTAGGATATGCCTTGCACAACAATCGGCAAATCAATGTAATGAACCCGGCTTCCTATGCAAGCATGGATTCGCTCACTTTTCTTTTCGATATAGGACTCACCTATCAAAATACAATCACCAGAGAAGGCTCGCTAAAAGAAAACAGCCAAAGCGGGTCGCTCGACTACATCGTCATGCAGTTTCCATTGGGACGGTACATGGCCGGTAGCGTGGGGCTCCTGCCCTATTCCAATGTAGGCTACTCTTTCATAAACAGCATAGACAACGGCTCGGATAGCCGGTCGGGCGATGGCAACATCTCACAAGCCTATGTAGGAGTAAGCGGTAGACCCTTCAAAGGATTCTCGATAGGAGCCAACATCAGCTACCTCTTCGGGAACCTCACCAACACCAACACCGTAGTACCGGAGAGCGGCAGCAGCGGTATTTTCGAAACCATGCTCAAAGTACGCGACTACCATTTATCGTTCGGAGCCCAATACGCCATAGAATGGAACAAAAAGCATACGATCACGCTCGGTGCGGTTTACTCCCCCGGGAAAACCCTATTGGGCCGGGCATACACCAGTACCTACGATGTAAGCTCCAACACGACGATCGATGCCGATACCCTGAAAATGAAAAACAATTATTCATTGGCCTCGACATACGGCGGCGGTATCAGTTACAACTACGACAAACGCCTTACCATAGCGGCCGACGTAACCTACCAGAATTGGGCGGACGCCAAATTTACGAATCTCACCGCCGGACAATTACAATCTTCCAAAGGACAATTCAATAACCGATTAAAAATAGCATTGGGAGCCGAATTCCGTCCGAAAAACATGGGAGGAAACTATTTCGAACACGTCAACTACCGGGCAGGTATCTTCTACAATCGCTCTTATCTGAAAATAAACGGGAACGATATGGACGAAATCGGAGCCACTTGTGGTTTCGGTTTTCCCCTTGCCACAGACAAATCGGTAGTCAACGTATCGTTCGAGTACATCAATCGCCAATGCACCCCCGTTAAACTCATTACCGAAGACCATTTCAGAATATCGGTAAGCCTCACTTTTAACGAAATGTGGTTCTGGCAACGCAAGTTCGAATAAAATTCTACTACCTATAAAAACGACGAAGCGATTGCGTCAAAACGAAGAAGCTGTTTTAAATTTATTCCGAGACAGATTGAGACCTATGTTGAAGCAGATTGGAGT